>Ga0315268_10000033_pt1 | contig 140690 bp, 144 predicted proteins | sample C1_top_MG_FD_204535 | JGI IMG/M metagenome (GOLD analysis project Ga0315268, IMG submission 204535) | Sediment microbial communities from Yellowstone Lake, YNP, Wyoming, USA - C1_top | ecosystem: Environmental > Aquatic > Freshwater > Lake > Sediment | place: USA: Wyoming | collected 2017-08-01
CGTTGAGTTTGCCATCCAGACATGATGCCAAATTCAAGCGCCTGGCGAAACGCCTGAAAGCCAATATCCACGCGGCTTCCAGCCATGTTTACCCCCTTAAATCACCCACACGACTTCCTGAAGACCCAAAATATTTAAGAAATTCTTTGCGTAAGATAATCAACCTTGAGGGAAATTACTTTGATTTCGATCAAAACCACGGTGCCATTGCCGTACCAGAATCCATCTTTTTGTACCCATGCCCATCTTCGAGATATATAAATATGGTCTTTCCCTGAAGATGCAGACTATTCAAGGAATTTCATAAAGTCTTCTTACCATCCAAGGTCTGCATGTGACCTATACTTAAACTTAGTTAATTATTTTGCATTTCAGTCCAAGGGAACGTATCTCCCTTCGCCCCAAAGAACCATGGCCATGACAAAATTTACAGCCCTCTTTTTAAGTCTGATCTTTTTATCATCGGCATACGTCGGCCGCACCGACGAGGGCAGTGACATGGATGCAAAGCTGTTCCAGCTGCAGCTGGGCATGGCAGAAAAGGGTGACCCTAAAAGCCAGTATTTCCTCGGTGAAATGCATGAATATGGTCTGGGCACCCCGCCAAACCTGGACGAGGCATTCAAGTGGTACGTCAAGGCGGCAGCGCAGGGAAACCCGCTCGCGAAAAGAAAACTGGGCTACCGTACCGCGATTGAAAACAATGCAAAAAATAAACTCGCGGTGGATACCGCCGAAGACAAGGCCGGCGCTGAAGCAGAGAAGCGTGCGGCGGAAAGAGAGAAACGGCGGGCAGCCGTTCGTACGGTGATCAGGGAACGGATGAAGCACCCGGTTGGCGATCCGTTCGAATAGACAGACCGCACGGTCGTGAGCATTTCCGCCTAACCACCGTTGAACCAGGAAAAGCGGAAAGTACTGCCGCTGAATTTTATTCCCCTATGGATTACCCAGGGCATCACGGCGCGCAGGAGAGCTTCCGTGTACGGATTCTTCCACTACCTTGTCATCCACCCATAGAAAAACAACTCGTGTCACCGTATTGACGGAATACATGCGTGGTTTGAGCGAGGCAACAGGATTTTTCGCCTTGTCGGTTCCGCCATCGATACACTTGGCCGCGCCATCGGCTGCCACCATTTCCACTCTGCCATCCAGCAAATAGAGATTCCAGCTGTCACTCGTGCCAAGTTCAAGCAAACGAACTCCGGCCGGAACACAATACACCAGACTTCTGGATCCAATGGCGGCAAGCTTATCCATGTCCAGGTTATGGAACTTACTGAACACCCTCAGATTGTCCGGGTCGGCCGGTCTGGGCTTGCCATCAAGGGATTTCCCGATATCTTTTGCGAGGCATGAGTCCTCCGGTCGCATACTGGAAGAGTTCGTATTGGTGCGGGCAGCGATTGAATCCAAGGTCACACTCCGGTCTGCCCTTTTGTCGACATCGGCATATCCACCGCCGGTAACCTGACCCGTCGCAGAATGGCTTCTGATGCTTTCAATCAGCGAGAGATCCGAGGATTTGCGTGCCGACTTCTTCACCGCTGCCTCGTATAGTTTCTTCTTCAGCCCAATGATCTCCTCGGTGTGTCGCCTGCCCACCGGAATCATTGCCAGCAGATTGAGAACCTCCACCACCGGTGTCATGCGGTCACTGTCCATTTCCTTTCTATCCAGGTCTCCCAGATACTCCTCCAAATACGTGTCCCGGTCATACAGCACCGGGCAAAAGACGGGGGTCTCGGGCGCGGTTACATCCTTGTATTCCAGCAAGGTTTCCATTCCACGAAAGATACTCTTTTCACGATTACGCTTCTGGAACACGGTCAGCTCGGTCTTGACAGATCCGCTCATGGGATAGAGGCGCCTTAAAAGCAGCTCCTCTAGAAAAAATGTTTCGGAATTCCAGGGCTTCTTCTCATGCGCATGATAAACAATGGCGAGACGGAAACTATCCTGATCGGGATTTGATAAGTACGCTTTCAGATATTGCGCATTGTGTGAGCCAAACAGCTGGGTGAGCTGGGCATCGACAACGAACCCTCCCTCCCGGTTATATATGCCGAGTTGCCCGTCATGGGCCAACACGTAAAATCCGGCGAGTCCGGAATATGTTTCAAACACCTTCATTGGTTTCGTAAATGGTTTGCGTGCGTTGCTATTGACACCGACGCGCCAAATTCCTCCGTTAAATTGCTGATTGGCATGGGTCTAGGCATGCTTTAAGTATAGTTGGAGCAAAGAATATGCCAGTAATAGGCTGGAATTGGTCAAAAAGGCTTGATTAATGGCTCTCTCGGAGTAGAGACGGCGACAAACTTAATGATATTTTCATCGATCTGCGTATAAACTCGGCGCCGTTTTGACGTAGAAACCGACCAATTCCAGTTGTTATTTCCACGAAAAGACCGCATAAATGGAATCAATGGATACCGCCCACAAGAAAAAGAGTCCCATGTCCGTCATCCAACAGGCCATCCTGGCCAAAAAAGCCGCCCTTGCCGAAGCCATCAGTGAGCCCATGGCCCAGCTTGGGCAGCAATGCGCCGAGGTCTGGCCGGACGCCGACGCCATCGACCAACTCCTGCTGAAGGCCATCAAGACAGTTCCTCATTGCCACCTGCTATACGCATGGGACGTCAATGGCATAGAGATATCCTCCATGATTCAGGCAGGCACGGCAGACCCATCGTGGCGCGGAAAGGACCTTTCGCAGCGGCCATATCTTAAAAACCATCTTCCGTTCAAGGGCGTGATGCTGTCGTCCGTATACATGAGCGAGTACGTCCCCAAACAATGTATTACTGCGCTGCAGGCCGTCAGCAAGGACAACAACCTGCTCGGCTTCATCGCCGCCGACTTTGCGCTGGCCGATCTCCTCCAGGCTGTGCAACTCGCTGCCCCGGCCATACAGTGGCAACAGTTCCGCGGCGACCCGGCTGTGCGCGGAACGGTTTTCATGCAGACGCGCGTGCCCAGTTTGCTCGACACGCATATCGATCAGGTGCTCGACACCATGGACCGCCTTATGTGCCATCACGGTGTGTTCCACAGCAAGATCCATTTTTCCAGCGGGCGTTGCTCACTGTGGCTATTGGACGACCCGTACAATTACCGGCTGCATAATGTGGACGAGATCATCAATCCGGATATTTGCCTCGCCTATCCCGTGCACGGCTACCCGGCGAACGCCAAAACGCGCCCGGAACAGATTCGTCCTGTGCTCGCTGAGTTCAAGGCGCTGCGTTTTGCCGACGAGACCATCTACCTGCGTTCCAGCTCAATCAACATCATGAATGGCCTGGTTGGCCTGACCTTTTCCTGTGACGGGTCGCACTATATGTCAGTGGACGAGTTCCTGGAAAAAGATCTTTCCTTCTGGCTTGGCTCGCTCACCGTCTAATCCGAGACTATCACCAGAATTAAAAGCGGACTGGGGCCAGCCCGTCACTTTGCGAACGAGGTCCGGTGCTTGGGCAGGCGCGGCTGCTCCTTAAACACCTTTTGCAGGGTATCGCCTTCCACGTATTCGAATACGAGAAAAGGTTTATCCCCATCACCGCCGGCGTCGTGCAGAATGACGATATTCGGGTGACTGAGCTTGCTGACCGTGCGCGCTTCCTAGACCAGCAGTGCGGAGGTATCGCGGCGGCGACTGGGGGGTCCAGATCGCGACTTGTCGGTCCAGACGGGGATCGAAGGCAAGAAAGACCCGGCCTTGGGCACTCTCCCCAATAGCCGGTTATCCTGGAACGTCAGATCTTTTTTATTTCAACCATGTTTTGTGACAGCGCATCACCGATAGGCGCGCGCGACAGCCCAGTCGCCACCGGAACGTACGCACTGGAGCATTCAGACCCCACTATGGTTGTAGCATAACCTAAAGGTAATCAGGTCCTTAGGCTGGCGGCACAGGTCACGCCGGTACCGCCCAGTCCGCAATACCCACCCGGGTTCTTTGCCAAATACTGCTGGTGATATTCCTCTGCATAATAAAATTCCGGTGCCCCGACAATTTCAGTGGTGATCGAGCCATGGCCAGCCTGGGTTATTGCCTTCTGATAGGCATCGCGTGACGCCAACGCCGCCATTCTCTGCGCCTCGCTACAGGCATAGATTCCGGAACGATACTGGGTGCCAACATCATTGCCCTGACGCATGCCCTGTGTGGGATCGTGTGCTTCCCAAAACACCCTGAGCAGGTCTTCATAGCCGACGACTGCCGGATCGTACGCGACTCTCACTACTTCGTTGTGTCCAGTGAGGCCGCTACATACTTCACGGTACGTCGGGTTCGGGGTATATCCCCCGGCATAGCCCACCGCCGTGCTGTAGACCCCATTCATCTGCCAGAATTTACGCTCGGCGCCCCAGAAACAACCCAGCCCGAACAGGGCCAGTTCCATGCCCTCCGGAAACGGCGGTACCAGGCAATGCCCGTTGACGAAGTGCCGTTCCGGTACCGGAATTTTTTCGACCCGCCCCGGCATCGCCGCTTCGGGACTCGGCATTTGTGGTTCTTTATCCATCCTGAACATGTGTTATTCCTCGTGTGTCACCCACCACTTTGCCCTGATTACCCGGCACGCTCAAGTATTCGCCAACAAGCAGCGATATCCTTCATATAGACAGGGCGTCATGTCGGGCCACCATGGGAAACACAGTGCGGAAAACACAGGTTGCGTTAGTTGCAATTCGTCTACACTTGGAAATGGAACATCAGTAAACACGGTCTGGTGCGAGTCTACGGAAGTATCCCAGCATCTAAACTGGAGGTAGACGATGAAAACAGTAACACTGCAGCTAGTAACGGTTGGCCTGGAGAATGGACAACAAGGGGTTTTTATCGGTATTCCCCTGATCACAGAACATAAAAATGACACGGACAGCCAAATAGAGGAAATCTGGTTCTCCAATGTTCAGGAAATTCCGGACAATCTGACTGTTGAAAAATTGATGCACCTGATCGCGGCACAGATTTCCCGCTCCAGCACCCAGATGCAATAACATCTGGCTGGCTGTAGACCTTGCACGGTCCGGCACGGGCAGACACCAGCCCGTCAGCACGCGCACCTCCCGCGATCCAGCATTACCACTGCAACGGCTTACGGTGTCTTCCCTTCCATGATCTTCTGCGCCCGAAACAAGCCGACAAGCGTTTTCGCATCCGTTATTTCTCCGGCATACGCCCAGGTCAGCGCCTCGGAAAACGGAAGCCAGTGAACCTCAATGAGTTCATGCACCTCATTGTTCTTCACTCCCTGTGTGAGACCCCATGCCAGAAACAAATGCACGACTTCGGTAAACACGCCGGGTGAACTGATTATTTTTCCCAGCGGTTCCCAGCGCTGGGCGCATAGCCCCGCCTCTTCTTCGAGTTCACGTTGGGCGGTGACAAGCGGCGCCTCGCCGGGATCAAGCTTCCCGGCTGGCAGTTCCCAGATCCACCCGCCGGCGGCGTGGCGGTACTGACGCAACAGGCAAATCCTGTTCTCCACGTCGACCGCCACGACGGCCGCACCACCGGGATGGCGCACTATCTCAAGCTCGGCCAGTACACCATTCGGCAACGCTACCTGTTCCAGATACAAATCGATAACTTTTCCCTGATACACCTTTTTATGTTTGTCTGTCACAAGCAGCCCCGAAATATGCGATCCGATTCATCCTACTCTAGCTGCAAATCTAGGTAAGGTCGCGTACGCCGGCAGGAAAATGTAGAATCCGGCGTCATGGCAGACATTTTCAGTATGCAGGCCCCGCTCATGATCCGGTTGCCCTCGGGCGAGAAGCGGGTGCTGGCGGAGTATTTTCCGCATCCGCAGGGCATTCTCTACTTTGACCTGCTCTGGCACCTCGGCGACCCGGACATGTCGATACATCTGGTGGAAGGTTCGATCAAAGGCGAAGGCCCGTGAAAGGTGGGTGACTGCGTCCTGAACGTGCTCGGCTGTCACAGCACCGACCATGACCTAGCCAGTGAATTTAATGACTGGCGTCAGTATCTCGCGGAGAATGCCGATGTCTATCCGGCAGCGTCAATGATCCGGGCTATCGCCCGCCAGCATGGGGCGCTGGTGGATTCCGTTTCCTGAAACATCCGTGGAATCTTTTGCCGTCGTCTAGTATCAAAAGTTTATCACGAGAATAATGCGAGGCCATGATGCATCGTCTTATCACCCCGTTCCTTAACATGATCGTGCTGTTCACCGGCGCGGCCTGGCTTGTCTCCTGCGCCACAGTCCCGGAAACCGGACGCTCACAGTTGCTGTTGGTGAGTCCGGCCGAAGAGGCCCAGCTTGGGTTCCAGGAATTTGAAAAACTCAAGAAGACGGTACCGATCTCCAAAGATCCGGCGGCGAATGCCGAGTTGCAACGCGTGGGTCAGCGCATCGCCGCCGTGGCGCCGTTACAGAATGCGCACTGGGAGTTCATCCTGTTTGACAAACCAGACGTACCCAACGCCTTCTGTCTACCCGGAGGGAAGGTCGGCGTCTACAGCGGCATCCTGCCCATCACCAAAGACGAAGCGGGGCTCGCCACCGTTATCGGCCACGAAGTCGCACATGCTGTCGCACGTCATGGTGCGGAACGCATGTCGGAAGGAATGTTGCTTCAGATGGGTGGCCAGATACTGGAACAAGTTACTCTCGGACACTCCGAAGTCAGCCGTGAGGTCATGCAACAGGCTTATGGTATTGGCAGCGCCGTGGGCGTCGCCCTGCCGCATTCGCGTGGTCAGGAACTGGAGGCCGACCATCTCGGTTTGCTCTACATGGCGCGCGCCGGCTTCGACCCACGCGAGGCGCTCGATTTCTGGAAACGCTTTGCCGAATACAATCACAAGCATGGTGGCGGGAAACAGGCTGAATTTCTGAGCACGCATCCGCTCGACGACAAGCGCATCGTGCAGATCGAGGGCCTACTGCCACAGGCCGAAATGGAATACCGCAGACCAGGCAACAAACCATAACCACTATAATTCTGCCAGTAATTGGGTTGGCTTCAAGTCCACATTTTCTGTCGTGTTGAAAATCTTCCCATCAGGCCCATCATAGATCAAATCCAACTCCGGTCGGCACGAAGGTTCCATGTTCTACCGCAGGCTTTATTTCGTAATTCCCGATGAACCCCAAGCGGTTCGGGTCGCCGCCGATATCGAGGCGGCGGGAGTAGATTGTCAACACATGCACGCCATACCGGGCAAGGGCGTCACGCTCATGCATCTGCCTCCTGCCACTGAAAAACAACGGCACGACGCCGCGTGGCAGTTGGAGCGCAGGATGTGGACGGGAAACATGGCGCTATTTGCTCTGGCGCTGGCAGGTTTGATCGTTTCCTTCGTTTGGGAGTCTTCGTTCGGAGCAGTGCTGTCTCTCGCCATCATGGCGTTGACATTCACGGCTGGCGCGTTGTTCGCCATGCGGGTACCGGATACGCATCTCGATGAATTCCGCGGTGCGCTGTCCCACAGTGAAGTGTTGTTGATGGTGGATGTGCCGGCATCGCGCGTGGTGGAGATCGAGGAGCTCGTAGGACGGTGTCATCCCGGGGCCATACCCGGTGGCACGAGTTGGACCATCGAGGCGCTGGGAATCTGAATCAAGGCTTACCGGGCCGGAGTCCCGGCCTGCAAGTAATCAGGGATAAGAGGTGGATTAGCCGGTTACTGTCAGGTCTCTGGCGAGGATAATTGCATCCTCGCGCCCGATACGGGCGGGATAATAGTTCTTGCGGATGCCGACTTCGTCAAATCCAAGCCGAGTATAAAGTCGATATGCCGCCACATTGGATATACGTACTTCTAGCAGAGCCACCTGTGCCAACTTCTGGCGCGCGATATCGAGTAGAAAATACACCATACTCTCGCCCAGACCACGACGCTGATGATCGGGATGGATACAGATATTGAGAATATGACACTCGCCAGCCGCGACCGACATGATGCCATGTCCGACGATTCCGCCCGGCGTTTCGTAAACAAAACAGTCGCAGCCCACACGCAGACAATCGCGGAAGATGGGCAACGTCCAGGGAAATTCGTACGATGTCTCCTCGACCTGAATCACCGCTGGAAGATCGAGCCCGGACATGGGCCGGAGGAAAGGCTTGGGGGCGGCAACCACGGCGCTCATGGCGATACCACGATGGTTTTTGCCAGACACAAATCGTCCCACACCTTGCGCTTGTCCGTTGGGGTACGCAGCAGGTAGGCCGGGTGATAGGTAACGATCAGTGGCGTGCCGTGATAGGAATGCCGTTGCCCGCGGAGTTTGCTCAACGGCAAGTCGGTCTTGAGCAGGCTGTGGGTCGCATGCCGCCCGAGCGCCACAATCAGACGAGGCTGGATCAATTGTATCTGCTGGACAAGATACGGTTCACACTGCTCCACCTCGTCCGGTTGCGGATCGCGGTTACCGGGCGGGCGGCATTTTAGGATATTGGCGATATAGACTTCCTCGCGCTTTAAGCCAATTGCAAACAGCATGGCATTCAGCAATTGCCCGGCGCGTCCCACAAATGGCTCACCCTGACGGTCCTCGTCCGCCCCCGGCGCCTCACCAATGAACATCCATTGGGCGGAGCGGCTGCCCACGCCGAAAACGGTTTGGGTTCGCGTCGTATGCAGAGCACACTTGGTACACGTACGCACGGCCTGCTCCAATGTCGCCCACTCCGCAGGAATGACGTGCGTGGGTTCGGTAACTGGAATCGGCGCCGGAGAAGAAACGACAGGCGAGTCGGCTTCGGTCGACGCCACCGCGGCGCGTGGCTCCCAGAGCGGGATGCCCATAGCGGCAAGATACTGCCGACGGAGATGCTCCTGTGTGTTCATGAAATAAGCATACGGCAGGTACCGGAAAACACAAAGCACCCTGTCCTCATCAGGGACTGCCTTTCTTGGGGCTGATCGCGAGAATGCGCTGACGTCCGCGCTCCGCCAGCCACACGGTACCGTCTTTTCCGAAGGTCATACCCTGCGGGGATTTGAGTCCTGACAGGATAGTTTCCAGCTGCCCGTCCTTGAGACGCAACAGCCTTCCCGAATGCACATCCTCGGTAATCCAGAGCGCGCCGTCCGGTGCAAACTCCACCTGATCTGGCTCATCCAGATCGTCGACCACCACATCCACCTTGCCGTTCTTGTAGGACAGGACCTGGCCGGTAGCCGTTTCCGCAAAAACGATCGCGCCATCGGCGGCTACGGCTATCCCTTCCGGACGATTCAGACCGCCAAGAATGATTTCTGCCATCTGACCTCCCTTGCGCGACACGCGTCGCAGGTGGCCATTCATATTGGCTTCCGCGACCACCAGATCGCCATCGGCCAACAGCTCCACACCTTCCGGATGGTTGAGCGTGGCCAGCACGCGCTGTTTTTTCGTGGTCAAATCGAATTCGATAACGCGACCGTCATTGGTTTCTTCCGTAATATATAACAACTTTCCACGCAGCAACAAGCCGTCGGCACGATCCAGCCCGGAAACCACTACCTTCTTCGTGCCACGCTCGAACCGAACTACCTTGCCTGCGCCGTTCGGAAGCTCTTGCGTGGCGTATAGCATGCCATCTTCGTCCAGCACCAGATTATCGATGCCGGGAAGATCCTTGGCGACCACACGGTATTGCCATCCGTCTGCCACTCCGAGCGACGGCGCTTTTGCCTTTTCTGCGTTCTGCGCCAACCCCGCTTGGGGAATCCCGAAGGACCAGACAAATAGCCACAGCAGGAAATAAAATTTTTTACCTTGCATCAGAAAATATCCGACTAGAAAAAAAGGGGGCGCCTGTGCGGCGCCCCGGTTCACCTCATATCGGCTGGCCCACCTGCGGATGCGTCCGCTCCGTCGGCAGGATCAGCTTGTTCAACGCATTGATGTAGGCCTTGGCGGAGGCAATCACGATGTCCGTATCGGCCCCGTGACCGTTGACGATGCGTCCACCCTTCTCCAACCGCACTGTCACTTCTCCCTGAGAATCCGTTCCGGAAGTAATGTTGTTGACGGAATACAGCAACAACTGCCCGCCACTGCCCACAATGCTGTCGATGGCCTTGAACGCGGCGTCCACCGGACCACCGCCATCGGCGGCAGATTGGCGTTCCGATCCATTCACGGCCAGCGTCACGTTGGCATGGGGAATCTCGCCCGTCTGCGAGCAGACCTTCAACGACACCAGACGGTAATGCTCATTTTCCTGCTCGATGTCCGCTTCCGTCACCAGCGACTGGAGATCCTCGTCAAAGATCTCGTGTTTTTTGTCGGCCAGGTCTTTGAAACGCTCAAACGCCGAATTGAGATCACCCTCGGATTTAAAATCGATGCCAAGTTCCTTCAAACGCTGACGGAAGGCATTACGGCCGGAATGCTTGCCGAGTACCATACGATTCGCCACCCAGCCCACATCCTCAGCGCGCATGATTTCGTAGGTCTCACGCTTCTTGATGACGCCATCCTGGTGAATACCGGACTCGTGCGCAAAGGCATTGGCCCCCACGATGGCCTTGTTCGGTTGAACCGGAAAACCGGTGATGCTGGATACCAGACGGCTCGCGGGAACGATCTGGGTAGCATCGATGCGCGTGTCGCAGGAGAAGATATCGCGACGCGTGCGCACCGCCATAACCACCTCCTCCAGGGAGGCATTACCAGCACGCTCACCCAAGCCATTGATGGTACATTCCACCTGGCGCGCGCCGTTCAGCACCGCCGAAAGCGAATTGGCCACCGCCAACCCAAGATCGTTGTGGCAGTGCGTCGACCAGACAGCCTTGTCTGCGTTCGGCACGCGTTCAATCAGGGTCTTGATGCGCTCCCCCCAGACATGGGGAATGCTGTAGCCGACGGTATCGGGCACATTGACGGTCCTGGCACCGGCGGTGATCGCCGCCTCGAATACGCGGCACAGGAAATCCATGTCGGAACGAACAGCATCTTCGGCCGAAAACTCCACATCATCCGTGTATTGACGCGCGCGCTTCACCATGGACACTGCACGTTCCAGAACCTGCTCCGGTGTCATGCGCAACTTGTGTTGCATGTGAATCGGGCTCGTGGCAATGAAGGTGTGGATACGCCCGTGCTTCGCCGGCTTGATCGCCTCGGCCGCACGGTCGATATCCTTCTCCACCGCACGTGCCAGCCCACATACGGTACTGTCGGTAACCACCTCGGCCACCGCCTTCACCGACTCGAAATCACCGGGGCTGGCTGCCGGGAATCCAGCCTCAATGATGTCCACGCGCATACGCTCCAGCACTTTGGCAATACGCACCTTTTCCTCACGTGTCATGGAAGCGCCGGGGCTTTGCTCGCCGTCGCGTAACGTCGTGTCAAAAATAATTAAATGGTCGCTCATCGCTCTCTCTTTGCATAAACCGCTGGCATGATCCGGTATCGATCATGCGAATTAAATAGGGTGTTGTTTGTGCGTATTATATTCCTCGCCAGGAATGGGGAAATGGTGGCGCCTAGCGGCGCAGTAGCAGGCGAACTGCAAGCAAGGCGCGGAGACAGGCCGTCTCGCCAGATAGCCGGAAACGCCTGTTATCAAAATTGATGTGGGAATAACGGTACATGGTTAAAGCTTAAATCAAATCCGGGGAAATGAAAACCCGGCCTGCCTTGGCACCGCTACCATCACTACAACCGGTGATGTTTCTCGGTAGGCTTGCCCTCGGTCCCGCGCAACGAACGGATAACCACGGTGAGCGGACCGGAAAGCCCATATCCCAGGAAAGTCAGAAACAGGACCTGCGGCGGATCCAGGAAGATCAACACGAACAGCAGCGGTACCGCCAGAATCGTCATAAACGGAACCCGACCGCGCAGATCGAGATCCTTGAAGCTGCGATAACGGATATTGCTGACCATCAAGACCCCGGCCGATACGGTCATCAGCAGCGCCAGAATGCTGATTTCCTTCCCCGGCACGCCAGCGCTGTGCAGCACCCAGACCAGCCCGATGACCAGAGCTGCCGCCGCCGGGCTTGGCAAACCACGGAAATAGCGCTTGTCAGCGATGCCCACCTGGGCATTGAACCGCGCCAGACGCAAACCGGCGCCGGCCGTATAGATGAAGGCCGCCAACCAGCCGAGCTTGCCCATGCCGGACAAGGCCCATTCGTACATGATGAGTGACGGCGCCAGTCCGAACGAGACCATGTCCACCAGGCTGTCGTACTGCGCGCCAAAATCGCTTTCCGTGTGGGTCAGACGCGCCACACGGCCATCGAGCGCATCCATGATCATAGAAATGAATATGGCGAGCGGTGCATACTCGAAGTTGCCATTCATGGCCTGCACGATGGCGTAGAATCCGGCGAACAGGCTCGCCGTGGTAAACAGGCTCGGCAGGATATAAATACCCCGGCGCCTGCGGATTTCTTCGTTCACCGGTTTTTCTTCAGGGTGTTCCATGCGTTTCGTCATGCCTCCTGCGCCAACCGGGCGATAACGTCCGTGGTGGCGTGAACCTTATCGCCCAACGACACCTGAAACTGCGCCGTGGTCGGCAGATAAACATCCACACGTGAGCCGAAGCGGATAAACCCGTAACGCCGGCCTTGCGCAATGCGCTCGCCCGACTGCACATAACAGAGTATACGCCGTGCAATCAGACCGGCAACCTGAACCACCACCACATCCTGCCCCGCGTCCGTGCGTATCCACAGGGCATTGCGCTCGTTGTCCCGCGAAGCCTTGTCCAGGGCGGCATTAAAGAACTTTCCCTTGCTATACCAGCGTTCCATGATCTTGCCTTCGACCGGGCTCTTGTTCGAATGAACATTGAAAACGTTCATGAAAATGCTGATGCGCTTGGCCGGACGCTTGAGGTAGGGGTCCTCCACCTCACCCAGGGCGATCACCCGACCATCCGCCGGACAGATGACGCCATTCGGGACGATCGGCACGGTCCGCGGCGGGTCGCGGAAGAACTGGACAACAAAGAGGCTCACTACCCACAAGGGGCTGGCCCACGGCCAACCGAGGTAATAATGGGTGATGGACGCCGCGCCGACAGCCAGCGCAACATGCAGCCAGCCCTCGCGGGCCAGAATGGGGTATGTATTATTGGCCATATGATTTTATGGAACCGCTGATAAACGCCGTTGGACGCAGACAAGAACTCTAAGAAACTCTCTTTGAATAATCTGCGTTCACCGGCGGTGTGGGCTTCTTAGTTCTTGGCCTTGTCAACGATCTTATGGGCCTTGATCCAAGGCATCATGTCACGCAGCTTGGCGCCGACCTCTTCGATCTGGTGCTTGGCCGCATTGGCGCGCATCTCCGGGAAACGCTTGCCGCCAGTTTCATTCTCGGCCATCCACTCCTTGGCAAACTGGCCGGACTGGATCTCCTTCAATATCTTCTTCATCTCGGCCTTGGTCGACTCGTTGACGATACGCGGGCCACGGGTGTAGTCGCCATACTCGGCGGTGTTCGAGATGGAGTAGCGCATGTTGGCGATGCCACCTTCGTACATGAGATCGACGATGAGCTTCAGCTCGTGCAGGCATTCAAAGTATGCCATCTCCGGCGGATAACCGGCCTCCACCAGCGTCTCGAATCCAGCCTGCACCAGGTGCGACGCACCGCCGCAGAGCACCGCCTGCTCGCCAAAAAGATCGGTCTCGCACTCGTCCTTGAAGGTGGTTTCGATGATGCCGGCGCGACCGCCGCCAATCGCCGAGGCATACGACAGTGCCGTCTCACGTGCCTTGCCAGAGGCATTCTGGTGTACCGCAATCAGGCACGGCACGCCGCCGCCTTGGGTGAAGGTCGAGCGCACCAGGTGGCCCGGGCCCTTGGGGGCGATCATGATCACATCGAGATCGGCGCGCGGCTTGATGAAACCAAAGTGGATGGAGAAGCCGTGCGCCACGGCCAAGGTGGCGCCCTTCTTCAGGTGCGATTCAATGGTCTCGGCGTAGAGCTTCTTGTGTTGCTCGTCCGGCGCCAAAATCATGACAACATCGGCTTCTTTAACAGCGTCCGCGATGCTCTTCACGGTAAGGCCGGCGTTCTTGGCCTTAGCCGCCGAGGCGGAACCGTCGCGCAGCGCGACCGTCACGGACACGCCGCTCTCCTTGAGGTTGAGCGCGTGCGCATGGCCCTGGGAGCCATAGCCAACGATGGCCACTTTCTTTCCACGGATCATGGAAAGGTCGGCGTCTTTGTCATAAAAAACTTTCATGTTCTCTCCTGAAAATAATTGAAACCACAAACGAACGTGGATGAAGAAACGCCTTGATCACTGTTTATCTGCGGTAACGGGTTATCAAATACGTAAGCTTTTTTCGCCACGGCCGATTCCGGAAACGCCGGAACGCACGGTCTCGATAATGCCCGCCCCACGCACCGCCTGGATGAAGGCATCGAGTTTGTCGCCGGTGCCGGTGAGCTCGATGACGTAGGCCGTTTCCGTCACATCGATCACGCGACCACGGAAGATATCAACCAGGCGCTTGACCTCATCGCGCATGGCGCCTTCCGCATTGACCCGTATGAGCAGCATCTCGCGCTCGATATGCGGGCCCTCGGTGAGATCCACGAGCTTGACCACGTCAACAAGCTTGTTGAGCTGCTTGGTAATCTGCTCGATGACCTCTTCCGAGCCGCTGGTTACGAGCGTCAAACGCGATAGCGTAGCATCTTCGGTCGGCGCCACGGTGAGCGACTCGATGTTATAGCCACGTGCGGAAAAAAGCCCAGCCACGCGCGACAACGCACCGGATTCGTTTTCAAGTAGCATGGAAATGATGTGGCGCATGACGTTACGCAAGCTCCCGGTCGGTCGGCACCACTGCCTTGCAGGGTTTCAGATGCATTTCATTATGTCCCTTGCCCGCTGCTATCATGGGATAGACGTTTTCGGTTTGATCGGTGATGAAGTCCATGAACACGAGACGGTCCTTCATCTTCAGGGCTTCCTTGAGCGCCCCTTCCACATCGGCCGGTTTTTCGATCTTCATCCCAACATGGCCATAGGCCTCGGCCAGCTTGATGAAATCCGGCAGCGCGTCCATGTAGGAATGCGAATAGCGGCGGTCGTAAAAGAATTCCTGCCACTGGCGCACCATACCCATGTAGCGGTTATTGAGATTCACGATCTTAATCGGCAGGTCATACTGCTTGCAGGTCGATAGTTCCTGAATGCACATCTGGACCGAGGCCTCGCCGGTGACACAACACACAGTCGACTTCGGATGTGCGAACTGCACGCCCATCGCCGCTGGCAGGCCAAAACCCATGGTGCCGAGGCCGCCAGAGTTGATCCAGCGGCGTGGCTTGTCGAACTTGTAGAACTGCGCGGCCCACATCTGGTGTTGACCTACGTCCGACGTCACAAAGGCATCGCCCTTAGTCAGCTCGTACAGTTTCTCTAACACATATTGGGGTTTGATGAGTTTGCTGTCGTGGTCGTAGTCGAGACAGTTCTGTGCGCGCCACTGGTCGATCTGTTTCCACCAGGCCACGAGTGCTTCCTTGTCCGGCTTTTTCTTTGACGCCTTGGTCAGCTTGATCATCTCCTGCAACACGGCCTCGGCGCTTCCCACGATGGGAATCTCCACCGGCACGTTCTTGGCAATGGATGAGGGGTCGATGTCCACGTGCACGATCTGTGCGTGCGGGCAGAACTTATTGATATCGCCGGTCACGCGGTCGTCAAAGCGTGCGCCGATAGCGACCAGCACGTCACAGTCATGCATCGACATGTTGGCCTCATAGGTGCCGTGCATGCCAAGCATACCGATGAACAGCGGGTCGGTGGCTGGAAACGCACCGAGACCCATAAGCGTATTGGTGCAGGGGTAACCCAGCAGTCGCACGAACTCGGTAAGCTCCTTGGAACCCTCACCCAGAATCACGCCACCGCCGGTGTAGATCACGGGCCGCTTTGCGGACAGGATCAGGTCCACGGCTTTCTTGATCTGACCAGGGTGGCCCTTGGACACGGGACTGTACGAGCGCATCGTCACGCTCTTCGGATATGCGTATTCCGCCTTCTGCGCCGTTATGTCTTTCGGGATATCCACGAGCACCGGGCCCGGGCGGCCGGTGGTGGCGATGTAAAACGCCTTCTTCACCGTGGTCGCGATATCTTTCACATCCTTCACGAGGAAATTGTGTTTCACACACGGACGCGTAATGCCCACCGCGTCCACTTCCTGAAAGGCGTCGTTGCCGATCAGGCTCGTCGCCACCTGTCCACTGAAGATCACCAGTGGAATGGAATCCATGTAAGCCGTGGCAATGCCGGTAACGGTATTGGTCACACCCGGGCCGGAGGTGACGAGCACCACGCCCGGCTTGCCTGTCGAGCGTGCGTACCCATCGGCCGCATGGGTTGCGCCCTGCTCATGCCGCACGAGGATGTGTTTGACCTTGTCCTGTTTGTAAATGGCATCGTAGATGTGCAACGAGGCACCGCCTGGATAACCAAAGACAAATTCCACGCCTTCGTCATACAGGCTGCGGACAAAAATTTCTGCGCCAGTTAATTCCACAATATCCTCAGGGAAATAAAAAAGCCCGCTTCAGGCCCACTACCGGGCGCTCGGGCTTTAGCGTTTGCCGGTTTGAATATGAGAAATTACTTATAAGTGTCGACAGGGTCAATAGCAAGGGCGATTCAAGAGGCTTTTAGCTCCCACGACCGGATATCGGGCTATTGCCGCCTCCAGGTGGTCGTTCCACCCGCATCTTCCAGGATCACGCCCTGGGCTTTGAGGTCATCCCGGATACGGTCGGATTCCTCCCAATTCTTGCTGCGGCGCGCCTCGGTACGCTTGACGATCAGCCCCTCGATCTGCTCGTTGGACAGACCAGCCGCCGTTCCGGCACGTAAAAACTCCTGCGGGTCGCGCTGCAAAAGACCCAAAATGCCGCCAAGCCGGCGCAACATGGAGGCCAATGGCGCGACCCTGTCAGCCGCCGCGTGATCTTCCCGCAGCTTATTGATATCGCGGACGAGATCAAATAACACCGCCAGCGCCTCGGGGGTGTTGAAGTCGTCATCCATGGCCTCGAGGAACCGTTCTTCGTAGGCCGCGGACGAGCCCCTATCAGCTACCGTCGGCGTCTCTTTGAGGGCAAGATAAAACCGTGTCAGCGCGGCCTTCGCCCCCTGCAGGTTCTCATCGGAATAATCGAGCGGACTGCGATAATGGCTCGCCAGAATGAAGTAACGCACCACCTCGGGATCGAATTTCTTGAGTACCTCGCGCACGGTGAAGAAGTTGCCGAGCGATTTCGACATCTTCTCCTGTGCCACGCGCACGAAACCAATATGCATCCAGGTATTGACGAACGGGCTGCCCGTGGCCGCCTCGCTCTGGGCGATCTCGTTTTCGTGATGTGGAAACTTCAAATCCATGCCACCGCCGTGGATATCGAAGTGATTGCCAAGACAGGCCATCGACATGGCCGAGCACTCGATATGCCAACCGGGACGGCCGGATCCCCATGGGGAATCCCATTGCGGCTCTCCCGGCTTGGCCGCTTTCCATAAGACAAAATCCAGCGGGTCGTCTTTTTCTTCATCGACCTCCACGCGCGCACCGGACTTGAGCTCATCCAGCGTCTTGCCGGAGAGCGTGCCGTAGTCACGGAATTTGCGTACGCGATAATACACGTCCCGGTTTTTGGCCTGATAGGCATAATCGCTCTTCACCAGCCGGCCAATCATGTCGAGGATTTCCTTGATATGCGCTGTGGCGCGTGGCTCATTGTCCGGTGGCAATACGCCCAAGGCCTGTGCGTCCTCGTTCATGGCGGCGATAAAACGCGTCGTCAACGCGTTGATGTCTTCCTTGTTTTCAGCGGCGCGCTTGATGATCTTATCGTCGATGTCGGTGATATTGCGAATGTAGGTCACCTCGAACGCGCGTTCGCGCAGGTAACGCGCCACCATGTCGAACACCACCATGACCCGTGCATGGCCGAGATGGCAGTAGTCATAGACAGTCATGCCACAGACATACATTCTGACTTTTCCCGATATCAGCGGGGTAAAAAGTTCTTTTTTCTTTGTGAGACTGTTATAGATGTGTAGCATGCAGTAATTAGCCTTGTTTTAGTTGTTGTGCGAGACCCAAACGCTGGGTGGCCCGCTGAAAACCGATCAGGGAGAACACGCGTGGCATTTCTGGCCCGTGTATCTGCCCCGTCAATGCACTACGCAGCGGCTGAAATAGCGCCTTACCCTTGGTGCCCGTCATCACCTTGACACTTTCTGCGTAAGCGGAAAAATCCATTTGTGAACGCAGCAACGCTGCCGCCTTGCTGAAGAACTCCGGACCCGCACCGATGATGGCATTACGCGCCTCCGAAGTGTAAGAAATATTCTCAGAGTAAATCCGTTCCGCCCACTCGCCCGCGTCATGGGGGAACAGGACATTGGCGCGCACCGCTTCTACAAAGGCCGTGCGTTCGCTCGCAGGAACCAGGCTATACACTGCCTTGTTCATCCAGTCCCACAACACATCGGTGCTAGCGTGCAAAATCACTTCATGTTGCCAGTGTAGCAATTGTGACTCGTCATAGCGCGCCGGCGCGCGCCCCAGGCGCGCGAGATCGAAATTCTCCGCCAGATCGACCATACCCATCAACGTATTGGCTTCGTAGGAATGCCCCAGGCGCGCGAGATAATTATTGACGGCCAGCGGCAGAAAACCGCTTTCGCGCAATTCATGCACGCTCTTGCTGCCGGTGCGCTTGGAGAGCGGCGCCCCGTCAGTGCCGACCACTAGTGCGATGTGCGCATATTCTGGCAACGGCAACCCGAGGGCCTGCAACAGCAGAATCTGACGCGGCGTATTCGTGAGATGGTCTTCGCCGCGAATCACCAGCGTGGTTCCCATCAGCGCATCGTCGATGGCGTTGCAAAAGAAAAAAGCCGGCGTGCCATCGGAGCGGCGAATCACAAAATCACCGATGTCCGTGGTGGCAAAACTCTGTAGGCCGCGGACCTTATCTTCAAACGCCACTGTCACACCATCCCCCACGCGAAACCGCAGCGTTGCGGGTGCTCCTTGTGCAAAACGCGCCTCGACATCGACCCGGCTTAAGGTACGACAGCGGCCGGTATAACGCGGCGGATGGCCCGCCGCGAGCTGGGTTTTGCGGGAGATCACGAGCTCATGTTCACTGCAAAAACAGGGATAGGCCAAACCCTTTTCTTCCAGGGCGTCGAAATATTCCTTGTAGATATGACCGCGTTCTGACTGGGTATAGGGGCCGTGACCGCCGCCCACGCCCGGGCCTTCGCTCCAGCCTAACCCCAGCCAGCGTAGGTCTTCTTCGATCGCCACCGCATACTTCGCATGCCCGCGCATGGCATCCGTATCCTCCAGCCGCAGCAGAAACACCCCATGCATCCGTCCAGCCAGCAGGAAGTTGAACAAGGCGGTGCGGACATTGCCCAGATGCAGCAGTCCGGTCGGGCTTGGCGCAAAACGGGTCTTAAAAGGTCTGAATTCCATGAGGGCGCCATGGTAACGGAAACCACGGTGCCGGTGAAACCCTTGTATTGCCCCTTGCGGTCAATACCAGCGAGAATAAACTCGATATATAATGTCCAGATTCCACCAAACTGGTTTTACCGAGATCGATCCCATATATGAGCACCAATCCGATGATTCACATGAAAACCAACTACGGTACCCTCGTCATCGAGCTGGACGAGAGCAAGGCGCCGAAAACCGTAGCCAATTTCCTGGCCTATGCGAAGGAAGGATTCTACGACAATACGATATTCCACCGCGTAATCGACAGATTCATGATTCAGGGCGGCGGCTTTGGTCCCGGGATGACACAGAAAGCCACACATACGCCCATTGAAAACGAAGCAAGCAATGGCTTGCGCAACGCCCGCGGCTCTGTCGCCATGGCGCGTACCAGTGATCCACACTCGGCCAGCAGTCAGTTCTTCATCAATGTTGTCGACAACGATTTCCTCAACTACACCGGACCGACACCGTCAGGCTGGGGTTACTGCGTCTTCGGCAAGGTTACCGACGGCATGCACATCATTGATCAGATCAAGGGTGTCGCCACAGGCTCCAAGCTCGGCCACAAGGACGTACCCCTTGCCGACATCCTCGTCGAAAGTATTCAGGCAGTCGAATAAACCAAGGGGTGCATGGTGCAACCAATGTCGGATACCACACTATTCATCTCCGACTTACACCTGTGTGGCGCCCGCCCCGTTATCACGGAGTTATTTCTCGCCTTTCTGCGCCAGCGTGCCAGCCAAGCCCGGGTGCTGTATATCCTCGGTGATCTGTTTGAGTACTGGATCGGCGATGAGGCCGCCGATCAGCCCGAATTTCGTCCCGTCGTCGGCGCACTGCACACCCTGACACAGTCGGGCACCTCTGTGTGGGTGATGCACGGCAACCGCGATTTTCTGATGGGCGAGGCATTTGCGAAGGCCAGCGGCTGCCGCCTGCTCGACGATCCCACGTGCATCGATCTCTACGGTACGCCGACGCTGCTGACACACGGCGACACCTTGTGTACCGACGACACAGAATACATGGCCTTTCGTGCCACCGTGCGCACCGCCCCGTGGCAAAAGGAATTTCTCGCCAAGTCACCGCAGGAACGCGACGCCATCGTCCGCAGCTACCGCGAAATCAGCAAGAGTTCCACCGCCAATAAAAAACCGGAGATCATGGACGCCAACCCGCAGGCCGTGAAAGCGATGATGCGCGCGCACCGCGTGCACCGCATGATCCATGGCCACACCCACCGCCCGCAGGAACACCGCTTCGATCTCGACGGCTGTCCGGCGCAACGCATGGTGCTCGGTGACTGGTACGAACAGGGTAGCGTGCTGGAATGTGACGCGCGGGGATGGAAGCTGGAAAGCTTGCCACTAAAACCAAAGCATGCGGGGCAGGTTAGAGCTGAGGTGTAGCGCGTATCACTGGATACACACGCTGGATTATTTTTTCCCGCGCAGATCCTCGATCCTCATCCGCCGGTAATTCTTCGGAAGTTGGAACACCGCCGCTTTCGCCCGGTAATCAGCGTAATCCACAAGTTCACTGGTCCGGCCCGTCATGTCGGTATACCGCACTGGAAACCCGTGTGCCAGATGGCGCGCTGGGAGATAAACATTATTGGCCAAATCGCATGGCGACTGCGTTCCTTCCGGGAATGACGACACCGTCACCGCCTGTTCGCCCGCCAGCGCTTCACGATATTCGCGCAGCGCCAGCACCGCGTCCGTCAACAACCCGTCCGCCGCATATAGATCGTAGCAAGGCTTCTCGTTAGTCAGTAGTTTATAGTGACGAACCTTGTGCCCACCAACGCTGGGAACCTGCTGGTCATCCGGCACCACCTTGCTTTTGAGGTCCGGCGGCGGCGGCAACATCAGACGATGCCCGATTATCAGTATCTGTTTGTCCGCGCTGTTGACGTTGTAAATCGTGCCATCGGCACGGTCGAACAACAGAAAATCCTCGCTGCCCGCGCCACTATCGATGCGAAGAAAACCCACGGTAACAATCATGCGCGTGCGATACGGCTCGCCTCCCGGTTCACGCTCGACAAAATACAACAGCATGCCGGGCGCTGTAAGTTGTGAACAGGAGATCAGCACCGTCAGAAGAAAACACAGGAACAGAAAGACGGGTCGGATCATTTTTCAGTTCCCGCTGTTCTCTCTGAATCCAATCATGATATCCATAACATTAGTGCCCGTCGGCCCAGTAGCCACCAGATCGCCGCTGGCTTCCAGGAAACTTCCCGCATCGGCACGGACCAGCGATTGTTCGGCAGAAAAACCCGCCGCCACGCCGCGTGTCACGGTCTCGCCATCCACCACGGCGCCGGCGTCTTCCGTCGGCCCATCTGTTCCATCGGTACCGGCGGCGAGAAACCAGGAGTTGTGTTGTCCCTGCAGCTTCACTGCTGCCGCCAACGCCATACTCTGATTACGTCCGCCGCGCCCCGGCGATTCCGGCAGCATGACCGTGGTCTCGCCACCCCAGACATGAACCACGCCGGACTCCGATTCCAGTAATTTTTTTGCCAGCCTTGTCCCCGCATCCACAGCATCACCGGAGACAAAACCGGACTCCAGAACCGCCAGATAACCTAGCTTCTTAGCTGCTTCCAGTGCGGCGCTCTTGGCGTTATCGAGCGTGGCCACAATTTCACGCTTCACCTTCTGGAAACAGGCGTCATCGGGCGCAGGTGCCGGCGGCATATGCTGCAAAGCTCCGGTGAGAAAATCCGGTAAGCCCTTGAGAGTCAATGGCCGGCGCAGGTTTTCGTCCGCCACTAGCGGACCTGAACCGATCGCGCGCAGATCGTTGTCGGCCACATCGGAAATAATGAGACACAAGACAGGCCGCGGGAAAAGCGCCTTGGCCAGGCGTCCGCCTTTGATACGCGACATACGCCGACGAATGCGGTTGAAGTCGTTGATGTCGAGACCCGAGGCAAGTATCCAGCGATTGATTTTCTGAAACAGCTCAAGACTGATGGCGGGAGGCAATGCTTCCACCAGTGCCGAGGCGCCGCCGGAAATCAACACGAGCACCGGCGCCTCCTTAGGAATCCGGTCCACAAACACGAATAACCGCTTGCCCGCCTCAAGACTGGATTCATCCACCAGTGGATGACCCGTCTCCAGCACCGGCCATGGAAGCGATTCAGCATGGCCTCTTTTTGTGATGATCAACGCATCAGCGATACCATTGCCCAGTGCGTCTTGCGCACCCTGCGCCATGGCACAGGCTGCCTTGCCGACCGCCACCATATATATCTTCCCGGGGAATGGCCTGTCCTTCAGTCTGTCACGTACGCGCGCGCGACCATTGACCGCGGCCAGCGCGGACTGGAAGATGTTCAGTATATTTTTCCGATGGTCAGATGACATGGAACCGCAGATTACCCGGATAACCTTGGGAGAACAAACCCTCGTGACAAAGAATGGCTATCCCAGCGTCGGCATCGACAGACTGGTGGCACTCTGTTCCTCACCGCCCGGCCAGCGGCTGGTGACGACCTTACTGCGGGTGTAGAAATACACACCTTCCAAACCGTGCACATGCAGATCGCCGAAGAGTGACGCCTTCCAGCCACCGAAGGAAAAGAACGCCATCGGCACCGGGATCGGCACGTTGACGCCCACCATGCCCACTTCGATATCGTGCTCAAAACGACGCGCGTGCGCGCCAGAGCGAGTGAAGATGGCGGTGCCGTTACCGTAGGGGTTGCTGTTGATGAGTTGAATGGCTTCATCAAGATTAGCCACCCGCAACACGATCAGCACCGGGCCGAAGATCTCCTCTTTATAAATCTCCATCGTGGTCGTGACCTTGTCGAACAGCGTCGGCCCGAGATAAAAACCCTGCTCCTTGCCTGTGACTTTATGCCCGCGCCCGTCGAGCACGAGCTTCGCGCCTTGGGCCACGCCGCTGTCAATCAGCTTCTGCACGCGTTCACGATGCGCGGCGCTTATCACTGGCCCCATGTCAATACCGTCCCGCTCGCCCGGCCCAACCTTGATCTTGGCTGCCCTGTCACGCAGTTTCTCAACGAGCACGTCACCAATGGCGCCCACGGCCACAACCGTTGAAATCGCCATACAACGTTCGCCCGCTGAACCATAGGCCGCACCCATCAGCGCGTCGGCGGTAAAATCGACATCGACATCCGGCATCACCACGGCATGATTTTTCGCGCCACCCAAGGCCTGCACACGTTTGCCATGATGCGCAGCGGTTTCGTAAATATATTTGGCAACGGGCGTAGAGCCCACGAAGGACACAGCACGCACGTCCGGATGTGTTAGCAGCGCATCCACCGTCTCCTTGTCGCCCGTAATCACGTTGAAGACGCCGTCCGGTAGCCCTGCTTCGCGAAATAATTCTGCCATGCGCAGGCTCGCTGACGGGACTTTCTCCGAGGGTTTGAGAATGAAAGTGTTACCGCAGGCAATGGCGACCGGGAACATCCACAGCGGCACCATCACGGGAAAATTGAACGGCGTGATGCCAGCGCACAAGCCGACCGGTTGCAACAACGAATGGCAATCGACGCCGCGGCCGACGTCCTCGGCCTGCTCACCCTTGAGCAGATGCGGTACGCCTGTGGCAAACTCGATCACCTCGATGCCGCGCTGCAATGAGCCGGCGGCGTCGGCGCGGGTCTTGCCGTGCTCCTCGCTGGTGAGACGAGTCAACTCATCGCTGTGCGCCTGCATCAACTCGCGAAAACGCATAAGGATGCGGGCGCGCTTGAGCGGCGTGGTATCGCGCCACCCGGGAAACGCTGCGCGCGCCGCGGACACCGCCGCCTCGACATCCTGGCGGTTGGCCAGCGGCACCCGGCGAATCACTTCACCGGTGGCCGGGTTGAACACATCCGCCAGCCGGGAGCCCGCACTGGCCTGATATTTACCGTTGATCCAGAGCGACAAGACGGGTTGCGTCATAATTGTGCCTCGCGTACAAAAATACCAGCAAGCGGTAGTCTAGCCACCGACAATAATAATTAACACCCGGTATGGCCCGTGCGCGCCGAGTGTCACAGTCTGCTCGATATCCGCCGTGCGCGAAGGGCCGGAAACAAAATTCACCGCACGCGGCAGCTTACCGTGCTCAGCGCGCAATCGGTCCCAGGCGTCTTCCATGGTCGCTACGATCCGTCCGACTTCGAGCACCGCGATATGCGTCTCTGGCAACAGACTGACCGTCGCCGGTGTCTGCGGGCCGGAGAGCAGCATCAGCGTACCGGTCTCGGCGATGCCGGCGAAGGCGCCGGTAATGCCGACCATGTCGTCACCTTTGGCGGCGCGCGCCTGAATATTGATCCCAGCGCTGCGCCAATCGAGCGCATTCAGTTGCGGCCAGCAAACAGCGCGCTGTGGCAAAAGATGTTCGTCCAGGTAGCGCGCCACTACGGCCGGCACTTCGTTCAAAGTTCTGACCGCTGCGACATCGCAGACAAGCTTGATAACCCGGTCACTGAAACGCTGCGTCAGGTCTTTTTCAAGTCCCGGCACCGGCCCGCGTGCATGCCAGTGAATCACATCACCGACGTCAGCGCTCGTCGCCGCACCGCGAGCCACGGCAATGCGCATCAGGACTTTTTCGCGGGCGCCCATCAGGTTCGCCCTGACCGATACAGCTCGCGAAAGGTCCGGCCCGCTGGTGCCGGCATGTCGCGGCCATTGGTCCAGCCGGAAACGCCCGGCAGATAGCGTAATCGTTTGCTGGCTCCGGCGAACAAACACAGTAGGCGGGCAACTACTTTTGTACCCAAGGCATACCACGCCGGACGCTGCGCTAACCATGACCACAACCTGAGCGCCACACGCTCCTGCCATGGTCGCAAATGACGCTTCACTTGTTCGTTACGCAACTGGCGCAGTAAATCTGGCAGCGGGATCTTTACCGGACACACCACCGCACATGCGCCGCAGAAGGTCGAGGCATTGGGCAGATCAAGGGCGTTTTCCAGACCGACGAAAGCCGGGGTCAGCACCGATCCCATCGGGCCGGGATAGACCCAGCCATAGGCATGCCCGCCGATGTTCTGATACACCGGACAGTGGTTCATGCAGGCGCCGCAACGAATACAACGAAGCATCGGTTGCAGTTCGGTACCAAGCAGACGGGTGCGACCGTTATCCAGCAGCACGATATGAAAATGCTCCGGCCCGTCCAGATCATCCTTGCCTTTGATGCCGGTAAGGACCGAGACGTAATTGGTGATGGACTGGCCGGTGGCGGAGCGCGGCAGCAGCCGCAGCAGTGTCGTGGCATCTTCCAGCGTCGGCACCACTTTTTCGATGCCGGTAATCGCCACATGCACCCGGGGCAAGGTAGTTGCGAGCCGGCCATTGCCTTCGTTGGTGACGATCAGAACCGAGCCGGTCTCGGCGATAATGAAGTTGCCGCCGGAGATGCCCATATCGGCCGACAGGAACCCGGGTCGCAACACCTCGCGCGCTTCGCGGCAAAGTTCAGTAATCTCCGTGGTGCGCGGGCGATGATGTTTCTGCTCGAAAAGATCGGCGATGTCCTCTTTGCTCTTGTGCACCACCGGGGCGACGATATGCGATGGTGGTTCCTTTGCCAGTTGCAGAATATATTCGCCGAGATCGGTCTCCAGCACCTGCAGGCCACGGCTTTCGAGAAAGTCATTGAGACCGCATTCCTCGGTCACCATCGACTTCGATTTGACGATCCTCTGCACGCCATGCTGCGTCGCGATCTCGGCAACGATGCGATTGACGTCCTCGGCCGTTTCGGCCCAGTGCACTACAGCACCGCGCGCCGTGGCTTCTTTCTCGAAGTGCTGCAAATAGCTGTCCAGGCTATTGAGAACCCGGTCGCGAATCGCCGCTGCCGCATCGCGGAGCCCCTCGAAATCCGAGAGCTCGGCAATCACCACGGCACGGCCATCGACAAACTTGGACTGAAGTTTTTCCAACGCCTTTTGCAGCTTTTCATTGCGCAGGTTCGCGCCTGCCTTGCGCTTGAAATGCATCGCGGTTACTTGCATTCGCTATCCCCAGCCAGCACCTCGGCGATATGCAGCACCCTGGTATTTAAATCACCGCGGCGGCGCAGCCGCCCTTCGATATTCAGCAGGCAACCGAGATCGCCAGCAACGATGGTGCCCACCCCGGTCGCGGCGATGTGTTCGCATTTGTTATCCGCCATGCGCGTGGAGATCTCGCCGAACTTGATGGAAAAGGTGCCGCCAAATCCGCAACAGGTGGTGGCCTCGCGCATTTCAACAATCTTCACGCCCGGCATTTTCACCAGCAGCGCACGCGGCTGTGCCTGTACACCCAGTTCGCGCAGGCCGGAACAGGAATCGTGATAGGTCAGCGAGCCGGCATAATCGCCGGGGACGTTATTGAGTTTGGCGACATTGACCAGAAAATCGGTCAACTCATAAGTGCGGGCCGACAGACGATTGAAGGACTCGCTCAGGGTCGGATCATCCTTGAAGAGTGCGGGATAATGCACGCGAATCATGCCGGCGCAGGAGCCTGACGGCAGGACGACATATTCACAGTCGTCGAATTCCTTGAGGAGTTTCAGCGCCAACGCTTTGGCCGCGTCCTGATCACCCGAGTTGTAGCCGGGCTGGCCGCAACAGGTCTGGTTGGCTGGGACAATCACTTCGCAGCCCGCTGCCTTAAGTAAACGCAGTGCGGCGAAGCCGATGCTTGGCCGCATCATATCCACGAGGCAGGTTACGAACAGGCCAACACGCATGCCGCCTCCGTTTATTGGATATGCCCCACTATCGTGCGGCACATCCGAAAGAAACTAGAAATGCTCCGCGAACCACAACCGGACACGCATACTCATGACGGATGAAATGCCGGGCTTGCGGAAACGCATATTACCTTGGCCATCCACAATAAACATCACCGGTACACCGCGCACCGCCCATGCCTTGGTGATCGCGCCGTCGATGTCGTTGAGGACGCGCCAGCGCAGGCCGTTCTGCCCAAGATACTTGCGCACCTCCGGCTCGGCGCCGGATTGCATGGCCACAGTAACTACGGTGTTATCACGCGTGAGCGAATCGATCACGCTTTGCTGAACGTGACACTCTGGACACCAGCTGGCCCAGAAGTACACGAGCACTGGCTTGCCGGTTTCGCGCTTGAGGTCGAAGACAGCGCCATCGACCATAGTGCCTGCGAGCGGCGGCGCCACGCCCTCTGCCAAGGCAAGGTGCGGCCACAGCCGCCAACCGACCAGCGCAGAACCGACAAACAGCGCCAGCACCAACCAAGCACGCCACTTGCGCTGGAGCAGCTTGGACAAAATGCCGGAATTACTTGCGCCCATTGTTAACCACCCAGACCACGCGCGAGATCCTTCTTCAGGTCGACCACATCCTCCAACCCAGCGGAAATCCGGATCAGGCCATCGCTGATGCCAGCCTCGATCCGCTGTTCGGGCGTAATGCGGCTGTGTGTGGTCGTGGCTGGATGGGTGATGGTGGATTTGGTGTCGCCAAGATTCGCGGTGATGGAAATCACGCGCGTGTTATCGATCACCCGCCACGCCGCGTCCTTCCCGCCCTCCACCTCGAACGATACGATGCCGCCGAAACCGGACTGCTGTTTCTTGGCCAGCTCGTGCTGCGGATGCGAGGCGAGGCCCGGATAGTACACGCGCTTCACACGCTTTTGCTTTTCCAGCCATTGCGCAAGTTCGAGCGCGTTAGCGCAGTGCGCCTTCACGCGCAGGCTCAGCGTCTCCAGCCCCTTGAGAAACACCCAGGCATTGAACGGGCTCAGCGAAGGCCCGCAGGTGCGCATAAAACCATAGACCTTCTCGCCCACCAGTTCCTGGTTGCCGACCACGGCGCCGCCGACACAACGACCCTGGCCATCGAGATACTTGGTCGCGGAGTGGACCACGACATCAGCCCCGAGCTTGAGCGGCAGTTGCAGCGCCGGGGTGCAGAAGCAGTTATCCACCACCAGCAGGCAGCCCTTGGCGTGGGCCAGTTTCGCCAGCCGCGCGATGTCAGCAATCTCCGTCAGCGGATTCGACGGCGTCTCCACGAACAGCAGCTTCGTATTCGGCTGGATCGCCTTTTCCCACGCGCCATAGTCAGAGAGCGTGACATAACTGGTCTCGATACCGAACTTGCCAAGGTAGTTGTTGAATAGCAAGACCGTCGGCCCGAAGATATTACGCGACGAAACAATGTGGTCGCCCGACTTGAGCAACGCGAGGCAGGTCGAGAGGATCGCCACCATGCCGGAGGCCGTGGCCACACACCGCTCGCCACCCTCAAGCGCCGCGAGACGCTCCTCGAACGCGCGCACGGTGGGATTGGTAAAGCGAGAGTAAATGTTCCCTGGCTCAGCCCCGGAAAACCGCGCCGCCGCAGCTGCCGCGCTTTCGAAAACATAGCTCGACGTGAGAAAAATCGGCTCGGAATTCTCGCCTTCGTTCGTGCGATGCTGTCCCGCCCGCACTGCGCGGGTGTCAAAACCCCATTGGTCTATGTCATCAGACATGCCTGCTGCTCCTTAAAAAAATACAAAGTTATGGCGCAGCTTACGGGGGGCTTAGAAAAGAAAAAAGCCGCAAATGCGGCCGGAAGCGGGATACGCTCTCTTTAGCGGCATTTTTATCGCGCCCGCAAGCTGAAGTCAAATCGGCGCCAATCGAGACAAAAGCTATACCACCCATATTGCCGTGTCAATACGGGTCTACGTTTAACGTACAACCATCGGCAAATAATTCCCCCTATTCCGCTTCGCTTCATACGGGCCCCTAGCTGCCTAAAAAAAGGGGGAGGGGAAACGCGGTGTTATCTCGGGAAAGACACCACTTCCGCGGTGACCAGATCGTTGCTGTTGGCGGTACTGCGGTTACTCTTGGCGCCGTCGTTGCGCTGGCGTTCGATACGGTCGAGGTACTCCTTGCTGACATCGCCGGTGATGTACTCGCCGTTGAAACAGGAGGCATCGAAATGCTGGATGTCCGGGTTGCCTTCACGGGCAGCATCGATGAGGGCGTCCAGATCCTGATAGATCAACCGGTCGGCGCCAATGGCCTCGGCGATCTGCTCTTCGGTGCGGCCATTCCCGATTAGCTCGCGCACCGAGGGCATATCGATACCGTACACGTTAGGATAACGCACTGGCGGTGCGGCCGAGGCGAAGTACACCTTTTTTGCACCGCCCTCGCGCGCCATCTGGATGATCTGTTTGCTGGTCGTTCCGCGCACGATGGAATCGTCCACCAGCAGCACATTCTTCTTCCGGAATTCGACATCGATGGCGTTCAGTTTCTGGCGTACCGACTTCCGGCGCTCCGCCTGGCCGGGCATGATAAAGGTGCGACCGATGTAGCGGTTCTTGATGAAACCCTCACGGTATGGCAGGTTCAGCTTATAGGCCATCTGCAGCGCCGCCGAGCGCGAGGTGTCGGGGATCGGGATCACGACATCGATGTTGTGATCGGGCCAGACGCGCTTGATCTTTTCGGCCAGCCGCTCGCCCATGCGCAGGCGCGTTTTGTGTACGTAGATGCCATCGATAACCGAGTCCGGGCGCGCCATGTACACGAACTCGAAGATGCAGGGCGTATGCACCGGTTTCTCGGCGCACTGCTGGCTGTGCACCTGACCGTCGACGGTCACGAAGATGCACTCGCCCGGCGCGACATCGCGCACCAATTCAAACCCGACTACGTCGAGCGCCACCGACTCCGAGGCAAACATGTATTCCGGGCCACGGCTGGTCTCGCGCTTGCCAAACACCAGCGGGCGGATGCCATTGGGATCGCGAAAGGCCAGGATGCCATGTCCGGTCACCAGCATGACGACAGCATAGGCGCCGCGTATGCGTCGGTGCACAGCGGCCACGGTATGGAAAATATGTTCCGGGGTCAGGCGCAGCTTGGCGACGGCCTGGAGTTCATGCGCAAAAACATTGAGCAGAATCTCGGAATCCGAATCGGTGTTGATGTGGCGCAGGTCGGTGCGGTAGAGCTCGTCCTTCAGCTGGTCGGCGTTGGTGAGGTTGCCGTTGTGCGCGAGCGCGAGCCCGAAGGGAGAATTCACATAGAACGGCTGGGCCTCGGCCGGAGAATCGCAACCGGCGGTCGGGTAACGCACATGGCCGATACCCATGTTGCCCTTGAGGCCGAGCATGTGCCGTTCCTGGAACACGTCGCGCACCAAGCCGTTGTCCTTGCGCAGGTGTACGCGCTTGTCATCACACGTCAGGATGCCGGCGGCGTCCTGACCGCGATGTTGCAGGACCAGGAGGCCGTCGTAGAGTGATTGATGCGCCGGGGTTTTGGCGAGAATGCCGATAATGCCGCACATTCAGAACTTACCTCCTGTGCTTAAAAAGTGATTCTAGCCGTAGCGGATATGGCGGGCAACATCGCGCGGAAGATAACCGCTCACCGCCACAGCTACCCGCTCGAAATATGGAGTCAGCACGGATTCCCGCCACCACCCCCGCTGTGGAACCGACGTCAGCCCCATGACCAGGAAAATCACCACAATGATCATGGCCCCGCGCATGGCGCCGAAAAGTCCGCCGAAAGCGAGGTTGGCAATCTGGAATCCCCGCTTCGCGGGCAGGGCCTTATGAATCAGCCAGGAAAGCACCATCCCCACGATAAAGACCGCCACGAAAATCAGCACGAAGGCGAGCAACTGACGCAGCGCGGGTTCGTCGATAAAACCCTTGAACAAATGGGAAAGTCTTTCGGCGAAAAACCAGGCGAGCACGCACGCCACCGCCCAAGTCAGGATCGAGATCACTTCACGCACCAGGCCACGCCATGCGCCAAAGATGGCGAAGACGGCTAGGACAACGATCATCGTCAGATCGAAACTGTTCATGCGCTGTTATGTCCGTGGTTTGAATTCATGTCCGGGCGACGATCAGGGATACACCTGCACCACACCTTCCGTGCCCGATTCCTTCTGTATCTGCACTAGCGCCTTCACGGCCTCGGACTTCTCGCGGAACGGCCCGACGCGCAACCGCACCGCCTTGCCGCCATTGATGGTCACCGATTCCGCGTGCACCGGATGTCCATGGCTCCTGAGGCTATCGCGCAATTTCGCAGCGTTTTCAGCGTTGGAGAAAGTGCCCACCTGCACCACCCAGCCTTTGGTTATCTTTCCTGCGGCGTGCTCCGGAGTGGTTCTGGAAGGTTTGACCCTGGTCGGTGCCTGTGCCGGTTCCGACTTTTTAACCGGCGTCGCCGGTTTTAGCTCAGGCTTCGCCGCCGTTTCCGCCACGGGCGTGTCCACGGCCGGTGTCGAGGCGTCGCCGCTTGCCTTTACTTCTGGGGCAGAAACCGGTGACACGACGATCTTGGTTTCGCCGACATCACTGCGCGACGGGATTTCAATCAGTTTCTTGATCTCGGAGGGCGGTTCCCGCTCATCTAGAATCATGGGCAAAAATATCACCGCCAGCGCCACAATCACGATTGCGCCAATGATGCGGTGTTTGGGATTGAATTCCATCCGGGGGTTGTCTCTGTCAGCCATGGCCGTTACGTCTTGCTGAAGGTCGCCAGTATACCACCGACGGTATGAAAGGAGCCAAATACCACGATTCGGTCGGACGCGTTTGCCTCCCGCTGTGCCGTGTCGTAGGCCTGGTGCACCGTATCAAACCTCTGTACCGGACGGTTTATGCCGGCAGCGGACAGCGCCTCTTGCAACTGCGCGGCGCTGGCGCCTCGTGGGACATCCAGCGTAGCGACATACCAGCGATCCATCACGTCGGCCAGTTCGCAAAACACCGCCGCCACGTCCTTATCCTTGAGCATGCCGCACACCGCCAGAGTTTTCCCGCCGACCGCTTGCTGCTTCAGGGTTGCAGCCAGCGACCGCGCCGCCTGCGGGTTATGGGCAACATCGAGCACACACACCGGTTGGCCGGGGAATACCTGGAAACGTCCGGGAATCATTGCGGAGGCCAAGCCATCGCGCATATGCGTCTGACTCACGGGAAAACAGTCGGCCAGGCAGTCGAGCGCCATCAAAGCGGCCGCAGCGTTGAAAAGCTGGTAATCGCCGCGCATCGCCGGATACGGCAGCGCACTACGGACACGCTCCTGGGTACGCCAGGTCCATCCGCCTTCGCCGCGCTCGGAAAAAAAATCGCGATTAAGCTGCATAAGATTCGCGCCCACCCGTGCAGCTTCGTTGGCAATCACCGCTGGCGGGTTCGGGTCACTGCAGATGGCTGGACGGTCGCGGCGGAAAATGCCGGCCTTCTCGTAGCCGATGGCCTCGCGCGTAGTGCCGAGCCAAGCGCTGTGATCGATATCGACAGAGGTGACGATGGCGACATCGGCATCGATGCCGTTGACGGCGTCGAGCCGCCCGCCCATGCCTACTTCGAGCACGGCGATGTCGATGCGGGCGTTGCGGAAAATATCGAACGCCGCGAGCGTGCCGAATTCGAAATAGGTCAGCGGTACCTCGCCACGCACGGCTTCGATGCGCTCGAACGCGGCGCACAGCTCGGCGTCGGTGGCCAATTGGCCATCCACGCGGATGCGTTCGTTGTAGGTGATCAGGTGCGGCGAGGTATAAGCGCCGACACGGTAGCCCGCACGCCGCAGGATCGCCTCACACATGGCCACGGTGGAACCCTTGCCGTTAGTGCCGGTGATGGTGATGGTGCGGAAATCGGGCGAGCGTAGACCCATGCTGTCGAGCACGGCATGAATCCGTTCGAGCCCAAGCTCGATCGTGCGTGGATGTAACGTCTCAATCCACGCAAGCCAATCGGAAAGCGTTCTGATCTTCAGGCAGTTAATGGGGTTTAAGAGGATTCGGTAATTCCCGCCTCGGTGTCCGGCGGGGTATCACTGGCGCTGTCCCGGCGCATGAGCATCGCCAGCAGCGTCGCCACCTGGTCACGCATCTCGCGCCGGTCGATGATCATGTCGACAGCACCGTGCTCCAGCAGGAACTCGGCGCGCTGAAAACCTTCCGGCAACTTCTCACGCACCGTCTGTTCGATCACGCGCGGTCCAGCAAAGCCGATGAGCGCCTTGGGCTCGGCAATATTGATGTCACCCAACATCGCAAGACTTGCCGAAACGCCGCCCATCGTCGGGTCGGTCAATACCGACACATACGGAATGCCCGCCTCGCCCAGGCGGGTGAGTGCAGCGCTGGTCTTGGCCATTTGCATCAGCGACAGCAGCGCCTCCTGCATACGCGCGCCGCCGCTCGCCGAAAAACAGATTAGCGGTATTTTCTTTTCGAGGCTCACGTTCACACCGCGTACGAAGCGCTCGCCCACCACCGAGCCCATAGAACCTCCCATGAAGGAAAATTCAAATGCCATGGCCACCAGCGGCAGACCTTTGAGCTCTCCTTCTACCACCACCAGCGCATCGCGCTCACCCGTGACCTGCTGGGCCTCCGCCAGACGATCGCGGTATTTTTTGGTGTCCTTGAATTTGAGCGCATCAACTGGCGACAGATTCGCGCCGATTTCCACGCGCGGTTCCGGGTCGAGAAAAAGATCGAGCCGCCGACGCGCGCCGATACGCATGTGGTAAGCGCACTTGGGGCAGACATCCTGATTGCTGTCGATCTCGGCACTGTACAGCACCGTTCCGCAAGCCAGACACTTTTTCCACAGACCTTCGGGCACCGAGGCCTTCTTGATCCCCTGGTGCTTGATCTTGGGCGGCAACAGTTTGTCGAACCAGCTCATCGGCTTACTCCCGTAACGGGTTGTGGGACAGATGTAGCCCGGTCCATCGCCTCGCGCAGCCGGGCGGTGAAGGCCGGCACCTCGGTGAGAATTTTATCTGGTGTCGCGGCCATGTCCTCCATGCGCTTGACCACGGCGCTGCCGACCACGACGGCATCGGCAATTTCCGCCACCTGCCCGGCAGTTTCCGGGCTGCTGATACCAAAACCCACGCCCAGCGGCAGATTGGTCGCGCTCCGGATGTCCTTGAGCTTGGCTGCTACTTCGTGCACGTCCAGATGGCTCGCGCCGGTCACGCCGCGCAGCGAAACATAATAGATAAACCCACTCGCGGCATTGGCGATCAGTTTGATGCGCTCAGGCGAACTCGTCGGCGCCAGCAGAAAAATCGCGTCGAGTTCATGTTGGCTCAGGGCGACACGTAGCGGTTCGGCTTCTTCCGGCGGAAGATCGACCGTCAACACCCCGTCCACGCCGGCCGTGGCCGCCTGCTGCGCGAATAACTCGTACCCCATGACCTCAAACGGATTGAGATAACCCATGAGCACCACGGGCGTGGTTATGTCCTTCCCCCGGAACTCGCGCACCATCGCGAGCACGCGTGTGAGACTGATTTTGTGTTTCAGCGCGCGCTCAGCGGCACGCTGAATCACCGGGCCATCGGCCATCGGGTCGGAAAATGGCACGCCCAGTTCGAGCACATCCGCCCCGCTCTTCACAAGCGCATGCAACAGCGGCACCGTGACCCACGGCTCGGGATCGCCAGCCATAATGAAAGGAATGAGGGCGCTGCGGCGGTGCCGCTTGAGTGCCTGAAATTGTTGCGCAATGCGTGACATTAAAATTTGATTCCTTCGAGATTCGCCACGGTGTGGATATCCTTGTCGCCGCGGCCGGAAAGATTGACGATGATGATTTTATCGTGCCCCAATTGCGGTGCGAGAATCCTGGCGTAGGCTACAGCATGGCTCGATTCCAACGCAGGTATGATGCCTTCGGTGCGAGTCAGTTCATGGAAGGCCTCCAGCGCCTGCTTGTCGGTGATCCCCACGTACTTGACCCGTCCGGAATCCTTGAGCCAGGCATGTTCCGGCCCGACCCCGGGATAATCGAGCCCGGCGGAGATGGAATGGGTTTCGATGATCTGACCATCATCGGTTTCCAGCAGGTACGTACGGTTGCCATGCAACACGCCGGGCCGGCCGACACAGAGCGTCGCCGCGTGGCGTCCGGTCTCGATGCCATCGCCCGCAGCTTCGACACCGTACATGGCCACGCTCTTGTCTTCGATGAAAGGATAAAACAGGCCTATGGCGTTGGAGCCGCCGCCGACGCAAGCGACGAGCGCATCCGGCAGACGTCCCTCCTGTTCCAGGATCTGGCCGCGTGCCTCGCGCCCGATGACGGTCTGGAAATCACGCACCAGCATCGGGTACGGATGCGGCCCGGCGACGGTACCAATGATATAGAAAGTATTATCGACGTTCGTGACCCAGTCGCGCATGGCTTCGTTGAGCGCATCCTTCAGGGTCTTCGATCCGGACTCGACCGGCACCACTTCCGCGCCGAGCAATTTCATGCGATAGACATTGATTGCCTGACGCTTCATGTCTTCCGAACCCATGTATACCACGCACTTCATGCCAAAGCGCGCCGCCACCGTCGCCGTGGCCACCCCATGCTGACCGGCGCCGGTTTCGGCGATCACGCGCGTCTTACCCATGTGCCGCGCCACCAACGCCTGGCCGATGGTGTTGTTGATCTTGTGCGCACCGGTGTGGTTGAGGTCTTCGCGCTTCAGGTAAATGCGCGCCCCGCCCCAGTTCCTGGTCAGACGCTTCGCGGGATAAAGTGGCGACGGACGACCGACGTATAGGCGCAGGTCGTCATCGAATTCCTTCTGGAAATTTTTGTCGTCGCGCAGCTTCTCGTAGGCCTCGCGCAACTCTCTCAGCGGCTGCATCAACGTCTCGGCGACAAAGATGCCGCCGTAGACGCCGAAATGCCCGCGCTTGTCCGGTAGGTCGTAGGCACTCATGAAATAGTTTGCCTCACTGCCTCGATAAAGGCGGAAATCCTGCTGGCGTCCTTGATACCCTTGGACTGCTCCACGCCGCTCGACACGTCCACCGCGAAGGGACGCGCCTCCCGGATCGCCCTGGCCACGTTATCCGGCGTCAGACCGCCGGCGAGAATCACGGGCTTCGACAAATCGTGCGGTACCCGGACCCAATCAAATGTCTGGCCGGTACCGCCCGTGGCATCGGCGACATAACTGTCGAGTAGCAGGCCGGCTGCATCGTTATAGAGTTGCGCTTTCTCTTGCAGGTTGATGTCAGCTTGCATGCGGATGGCTTTGATATACGGCCGGTGATAGCGGCGGCATTGTTCGGGTGTTTCGTTACCGTGAAATTGTATCAGATCGAGGGGGACACGATTCAGGACCGCTTCAATGTTGTCGGGCGCGGCATTCACAAACAACCCGACCACCGTCACAAAAGGTGGCAGCGCCCGGACAATGGTTTTTGCCTGATCGGGGCTGATATGGCGCGGACTTTTTGGCTCGAACACAAAACCCACCGCGTCGGCCCCGGCCCGGGCCGCGGCCATGGCGTCTTCCACGCGGGTAATCCCGCAGATTTTTACGCGCGTTCGCATGCCCCCTCCGAAAGGTCGCGAGCTTACCAGAGGCCCACATCCCGCGAAAGCCGCGGAATCTTGAACGCTTCCGGATACTCGATTTCCCGCAGGTAAAGCCCGTCCGGTGCGGCGGTTATTCCGCCCGCGGCGCGGTCACGTGCCGCCAGTATTTCCCTGGCCCAAGCGGGTTCACGTTCACCCGCGCCGATGGTCGTCAGCACACCCGCCAGGTTGCGCACCATGTGTTGCAGAAATGCGTTGGCGTAGGCATGGATGTGCACCATATCGCCATGACGTGTGATGTTGAGTGCGCGCAGCTCGCGTACCGGGCTTTTTGCCTGACATTCGGTGGCACGGAACGATGTGAAGTCATGTTCGCCCAGCAGGTATTGGGCCGCCTCTTGCATCGGCACGAGATCGAGAAGACGGTACTCATGCGTGATACGACGTGCGAGATAGGTTGGGCGTATCGGCCGGTTCAGAATGACATAGTGATAGTGCCGGCCCGTGGCGGAAAAGCGTGCGTGAAAACCCTCGTCTACCTGGCCGGCCCACAGCAATGCCACTTCCATTGGCAGATTGCTGTTCGCGCCGCGAACCCAGGAATATTCGCTGCGGGTCGCACTGGTGTTGAAATGAATCACCTGCGCCAGCGCATGCACACCGGCATCCGTGCGCCCGGCAGTGACAACCTGGATCGATTCGTTAGCCACTTGTGATAACGCATCTTCGACCACGGCCTGAATCGAACGCGCGTTCTCCTGCCGTTGCCAACCGGAGAACGATGAACCGTCATATTCGACAATTGCGGCAATACGCATGAGGCCTATTGTACACGTTTACTTCATGCCCCCGGACAGCTCCAGTTTTTCCTGGATCAGATGTTTCAATTCATCAAGTGTACGGCAACGGTTTATCGCTTCCTGGCCGATCCATTCTTGCACCCCGGCTTCTGTCAGACAGAATATCGCCGGCAGCAACGTATCGCGGATGCCATGGTGCCTGGCGAGCTCGTCCCGGTGCAGGAATTCGACCGGACAACCGAGCTGAACGATGAACTGTTTCCATTCTTCACGCATTTTGAAAGTGGAATGGGTAATCGCGCAGAGATTGCAGGAATAGGTTTGCGGCGAAACGATCTTATGCCCGATATCGAGCAGTGTGTTCACCAAGCCGCTGTCGGCATTATAGATAAAAATGAGGGTTTGCTTGGCCATTAAGATGGAACCGTCTTCTGCTGGCTTAAAAGGATCCAAACCAGAATGCCGCGGCAAGCGGCGTTCTGGTTTATTCCACTACTTCTATTTCTTTTACTTCCTGATGCCCACGCGGAAGCTTCGAGCCACGTTTGGCCCGCTCGCTCACGTATTGATCGATGTCGTTGCCCGAACGGAGCAATAATTCACCCTTGCCCGTGCGCAACATGAGCCGTTGGCCTTCCTTGAAAACGGCAACGCCGGTCAGATACTCCTCCCGTTTCGCCACCTTCGCGCCGGGAATGGAAAGAATCCTCTCGCCCTTGCCCTTCTCCATCGGCGGAAGTTCACCGACCATGAACACCAGGATGTTGCCCTTGTTGGTGACGGCTGCAAGCCAGTCCTCTTTCATATTCACCACACGCTGTGGAGACAATGCCTTTGAACCCTTCGGCACCTTGAGCACAGCCTTGCCAGCGCGGCGATCCGTAATTAGATCGCCCAGCTTGCCGACAAAGCCGTAACCAGCATCCGAGGCAATGAGGTAGAGGTCTTCCGGCGCGCCCATCATCACGCCCGCCCACGTGGCGCCTGGTGGCGGATTCAGACTGGAGGCCAGCGGCTCACCATGCCCACGCGCCGAGGGCAACTTGTGTGCCGGCAGGGTATACGAACGGCCGGTGGAATCGAGGAAGACCACCTGCTGATTGCTCTTGCCGCACGCGGCTTGCAGGAATTTATCGCCCGTCTTGTAGTCGAACGCACGCGCATCCACCTCGTGGCCCTTGGCGGCACGTACCCAACCCTTCTCGGACAGGATAACGGTGATCGGCTCAGTGGGCAGGAGTTGGGTGACATCGATGGCCTTGGCGGCCTCGCGCTCAACGAGAGGCGAGCGGCGCTTGTCGCCGAACTCTTCAGCATCGGCGATAATTTCATCCTGCACCTGGGCACGCAGTTTCTGATTCGACTTTAGAATTTTTTCCAGCTCTTTGCGCTCGTGGTCCAGTTCATTCTGCTCACCCTTGATCTTCATCTCCTCAAGCTTCGCCAAGTGCCGCAATTTGGTTTCCAGAATCGCTTCGGCCTGGATCTCGGAAAGCTTGAAACGTTTCATGAGCTTTGCCTTGGGCTCATCCTCGCGGCGAATAATGCGGATCACTTCATCCAGATTGAGGTAGGCGATGAGCAAACCGTCAAGGATGTGCAGGCGCGCCTCGACCTTATCGAGCCGGTGTTGCAGCCGGCGGCGCACAGTCTCGATGCGAGACTTGAGCCACTCGCTGAGCAGATCCTTGAGGTTGTACACACGCGGCCGGCCATCGAGGCCGATCATGTTGAGGTTCACGCGATAGGAGCGTTCGAGGTCAGTGGTGGCGAACAAGTGATCCATCAGCTCCACCGGGTCCACCCGCCCAGAACGCGGCACAATCACGAGGCGAATCGGGTTCTCGTGGTCGGACTCGTCACGCAGATCCTCGACCATGGGCAATTTCTTCTGCTGCATCTGCTGGGCGATCTGCTCCAACACCTTGGCCGGTGACACCTGGTGCGGCAGTGCGGTAATGACGATATCGCTCTCCTCGCGGTTCCAGCGTGCACGGGCGCGGATGCTGCCGTTGCCACTGTTATACATCGCGCGAATTTCGCTCTTCGGCGTGATGATCTCGGCTTCCGTGGGATAATCCGGCCCCTGAATGTGCTTCATCAGCTCGCCGATGGTGGAGTCTGGCTTCTCCAGGAGACGGACACAGGCCGCGGCCACTTCGCGCACGTTGTGCGGCGGAATGTCGGTAGCCATGCCGACCGCGATACCGGTGGTACCGTTCAGGAGCACATGCGGCAGGCGTGCAGGCATGACTTTGGGTTCTTCCAGCGTGCCGTCGAAGTTAGGCGACCACTCAACCGTACCCTGCTCCAGCTCAGAGAGCAGTACCTGCGCGAAGGGCGTCAGGCGCGATTCGGTGTAACGCATGGCCGCGAAGGATTTCGGATCGTCCGGCGAACCCCAGTTACCCTGCCCGTCGATCAGTGGGTAGCGGTAACTGAACGGCTGCGCCATGAGCACCATGGCTTCATAACAGGCGCTGTCACCGTGCGGGTGAAACTTGCCAAGCACGTCACCCACAGTACGCGCGGATTTCTTGTACTTGGCAGCGGCCGAAAGACCGAGCTCGGACATGGCGTAAATGATGCGCCGCTGTACCGGCTTTAAACCGTCCGCAATATTCGGCAGCGCCCGGTCCAGTACCACATACATGGAATAATCGAGATAGGCCTTCTCGGTGAAGGTTGCAAGCGGCAACCGCTCGATCGAGGCAGCGCGCGATCGTTCAAGGACAGCCACGCCCGCACCACGGGCGGATCTGGATCTAGAGTTGCCCTTGCCTTTGCTGGGAGATTTCCTTGCCATACCTTGCCTCTATCAGCGTTTGGCCTCGGCAATCTTTTTCAGTGCCGAATTCATAAGTTCAAAAGCCGCAAGCGTCTTTTTTTGGATGAAGGGAAATATCAGCGGCAGTAGCAGGCCAGAGAAGTGTTTGCGCTGTATGAACTTCACACCTTCAACACCGTTCGGAACAATGATGAACGCATGTTCACCATCAAACAGCCCCTTGATCCACATTTTGGTTTGCCAACAGAACTCCGCAGCCGGCAGGGCCTTCACGACACGTGCCGTAAACACATAGGCCCGACTCTGCGGCATCCGTACACGCACCTTCAACCGCTGCCCCTGCATAGGGCTACCCCAGACGGCACGGAGAAACGGATTCCACCTCGGATATGAGGAGAAGTCAGTCAGCACGCGCCACACGATTTCGGGTGTGGCGCCGATATCGATCATGGTTTTGATCGTTTGCACTAGAGCGCCTCGGCCTTGTTGCCGTTCTTCTCGAGCCAGTCCTTGCGGTCGCCGGCACGTTTCTTGGAGAGCATCATATCCATGATGCGGTTAGTGTTGTCACCGGCCTTGATCTCGAGCTGCACGAGCCGGCGCGTGTTCGGGTCCATGACGGTTTCGCGCAACTGCAGCGGGTTCATTTCGCCCAGCCCCTTGAAGCGCGTGATGGTCGGGCGCGCACGCGGATTTTCCTTCTGAATACGCTCCAAGGTCTGTTTGCGCTCATTTTCATCAAGTGCGTAATACACCTGCTGGCCCACGTCGATGCGAAATAGCGGCGGCATCGAGACATACACATGCCCCGCCGCCACCAGCGGTTTGAAATGCTTCACAAAAAGTGCGCACAGGAGTGTGGCGATATGAGCACCATCACTGTCGGCGTCCGCCAGGATACAGACCTTGCCATAGCGCAGACCACTGATGTCGCTCGATCCCGGGTCAACGCCAAGCGCGACCGCGATGTCGTGCACTTCCTGAGAACCCAACACCTGTGCCGACTCCACCTCCCAAGTGTTCAGGATCTTGCCACGCAACGGCATGATAGCCTGGCAATCCTTGCCACGTGCCTGTTTGGCTGAGCCGCCGGCCGAATCGCCTTCCACGAGAAAGAGTTCAGTCATGTTGAGATCGGTTGAAAGACAATCGGCGAGCTTCCCGGGCAGGGCCGGACCAGCGCCAATCTTCTTGCGCTCCACCTTCTTTGCCGTGCGCAGACGTGTCTGCGCCGCCTCGATGGCCAGGTTGGCGATACGCTCGGCATCGGCCACGTGTTGCATGAGCCACTGGGCGAAGGCGTCTTTGGTAACGGTGCCGACAAAGGCCGCGGCCTCGCGCGAGGTAAGACGTTCCTTGGTTTGCCCCGAGAATTGCGGGTCGCGTGTCTTGAAAGAGAGGACATAACACGACTGCCCCCACACATCTTCCGGTGCGAGCTTCACACCACGCGGCAACAGGCTGCGAAATTCACAGAACTCGCGCAGCGCGTCCGTGAGGCCCTGACGAAAGCCATTTACATGCGTACCGTCCTGGGTAGTCGGGATTAGATTGACATAGCTCTCCATGAGCGGCGAATCGTTCTCCGGTGCCCATACGATTGCCCAGTCGAGTTCACCGTCGTTGTCCTTGAAACGACCCACGAATGGTTCCGCTGGAATCGTTTCCTGCTTGCCAAGCTCGCTCACGAGATAGTCGCGAAGGCCGTCTTCGTAATACCACTCCTCGTCATTCTTCTTGTCGGATTCGTCAGCGAACGTGATCTTGAGGCCAGGACAGAGCACCGCCTTGGCGCGCAACACATGCTTTAATTTCGGTACGCTGAACTTGGGGCTGTCGAAATATTTTTCATCTGGCCAAAAATGCACGGTCGTGCCGCTGCCGCGCGCCACGCCCACAACCTTGAGTTCTGCCGTTTTCTGCCCGCCGGCGAAGGCCATCTTGTATTCCTTGCCGCCACGCCGGACGAACACCTCGAGCTTCTTCGAAAGCGCATTCACCACCGACACGCCGACGCCGTGCAGACCGCCCGAGTAAGTGTAATTCTTGTTGGAGAATTTCCCGCCGGCATGCAGGCGCGTCAGAATCACTTCTACACCCGACACACCTTCGGCCTTGTGTTTGTCCACCGGCATGCCGCGGCCGTCATCCGTGGCCGCGAGCGAACCATCCTTATAAAGGACGACATCGATACGTTTGGCGTGTCCGGCAATCGCCTCGTCCACGCTGTTGTCGACGACTTCCTGGGCCAGGTGATTGGGCCGCTCCGTCTGGGTGTACATCCCCGGACGGCGACGCACCGGCTCAAGGCCGGTCAATACTTCGATGGCAGAGGAATCGTAGGTTGTGCTCATGAATCAAGAGATCAAAAATGAAAGAGGTTTATCTATACGGCTATTTGATGGCTTTCGCAAATTCTTCCGGCGTGCGCGCGGTAGAGGGATAACCATCGCAGAGATATTTGTTGTACAGATAATCCCGGAAGGCATTGACCGTCGGGGTGGGTATCGTCTGCCATTTGGCATTCCGGACTGGCGAAAACTTACGATCGGATGTGCCGACCGCATAGGTCTTGTATTGCCGTGTGTCGCAGCGCATGCCATCGTAGAAAACACTCCTGACACCTGAAGGGCTTTCTACCACCAGCGTGATACGGGCAACGCCGTCCGCGGCATGTGAGAAAGATTTTAGGTCTATATACAGCTTGAGGGTATCGCGCGACGACAGGGAGATACCGATCATATCCTTGTCCTCCGGATACAAGGGAATAGCGACTTCACTCTCCTTCCACGGTGCCGTCGGGGTCTCCACGTAACCGTTATCCGGCGTGGCCTCGCCAAACGTACCACGTGCTGCATAAAGGGGCGTCGTCATGACAACTAGGACGGCAGTCAGGAATACACCGCGAAAGGAAAACTTGCCGTCGCTGGCGTGTGCGCTATGAAAACGTGAGGTCCCGGGCATCGGGCGCGCAGTATACAGCAGAAACCCGCGCCGTTCGAGAAGGTGACACAAAATCAAATGGTGCCGTTGACAGGAACCGCAACATCCGACTTGTCAGCCACTCAGATCCTGTACCAATGAATCGCGCACCGGTTGTGGGACTGGATCGACTTTATATGTATAGGCTGAGTGGTCGATACCCATAGAGATTATCGTACCCTGCTTAGCCGCCTTCACCATTTCCGGCGTGAGCTCAAAACGCAGAAAGTGGACCGAAGAGGTTTTTTCCGCGTCTTCACGCTCCAGATCTTCATCCGCAATAGGACGGACAGGCTCAAACCCGGCCACTTTGACCCAGACCCGGTTCTCGACACCCTTCAGCCTTCTCAGGGCCTCGCGGCGCTCCTCGACATCGTCATACTCCACCATGAAGGTGGCCTTCCAATTGGAACCGTCGGGGATCAGAGGATTATAGACCCCGAGCTCCTCATTGATGCCCTCCGCTTCGAAAATCCGTTCGGCACGCAGCATTTCCTGCACCTGGTATTGCATCGTCAGACGGTCTTCGAAATAAAGGGTCGCGTGAGGCCCGATGGCGACGTGGCGATTTTTCTTGTGCGCCATAACCTGCGCGCGGAATTGCGCGCGGATTTCGGCATACTTCTCGAGTGGAAAAAGATCGTCGCGGTTCAATTTTTTCATAACCGTCTCATTTGTGCTCTGATTCGAAATAGTTTGCGCCATCGTATTTTCTCCATCAATTCTGACTACAAGCCGTATGCCATACGCAACAGCGTCAGCGGATGCTCCGGCGCCTTGCCGCTTTGCAAGCCGTTTTCGATCTGGTGTCCAGCCATGGGGCAGTCGCTGGAATAATGTTCCGCGCCGGTTTGTTCGACACGGCTGACCACTGGTTTACAGATCTTCATCGAAACCTTGTGGAACTCACTCTTGACCGCATAGGTGCCGTCGTGCCCGGAACAACGCTCGATTGGGTCTACCTTGGTCTCGGGCACTAACTGCAACACCTCGCGGGTTTTCATCCCCAAGTTCTGTACGCGCAGGTGGCACGAAACGTGGTAAGAAATGGTCCCTAGAGATTTTTTAAAATCCGTCTTGAGCTTGCCCTCCTTGTGCCGCAACATCAGGTACTCAAACGGATCGAAAATAGCGTCACGCACCAGAATGACATCCCTATCGTTTGGAAACATCAAGGGCAATTCCTGCTTGAACATGAGCACACAAGAGGGTACCGGGGCAACAATGTCCCAGCCCTCGTTCACCAACTTAGCCAGTCTGGGAATATTGGCCTCCTTCGCGCGGGCCACCGCATCCAAATCGCCGAGTTCGAGCTTGGGCATGCCGCAGCACTGTTCCTTCTCCGCAATGGTCACGGGAATACCGTTATGCTCGAACACAGCGATCAAGTCCTCGCCAATTTGCGGTTCGTTATAGTTTCCGTAACAGGTGGCAAATAAGGCCACTTTCCCGCGTGTCGACGCCGTTGGTTGTGCGACCATGTCGTTGGCAGGGCGACGCATGGCGCGCTTACGTAGGGTATCGCTGTGATAGGCCGGCAGAATGGCATCCGGATGGATATCTATAATCTTGTCCATGGCCTTGCGCACCAGTTTGTTCTTGTTGGCCGCATTGACGGCCTGCACGACCACGGGAATGCCGGCAAGTTTGCCCACAATATCGGTGCTGGTCAGGAATTTATCGCGCGTACTTGTCTCGCCTTTTCTGAATTTCACGGCCTTGGCACGCAGCATGAGATGCGGGAAATCGAGATTCCACTCGTGCGGTGGCACGTAGGGGCACTTGGTCATATAACACATGTCACAGAGGTAACAGTGGTCTGCTACCTGGCCAAATATCTTTTTGTCCACGCTATCGAGTTCCATGCTCTCAGAGGCATCAATAGCGTCAAACAAGGTGGGGAAAGCATTACACAGATTGAAGCACCGTCGACATCCGTGGCAGATATCGAAAACACGTTCGAGTTCTTTGTTGAGTGACGCTTCGTTGTAGAAATCGGGATTACGCCAGTCGAGCGCGTGGCGAGTCGGCGCTTCAAGATTTCCTTCGCGACGGTTTTTGTCTGTAGGAGCAGCCATGGTTAAGCATCCATTACTGGTTCGAGAGGTGAGAAAAAACCAGGGCCGGCCACCCAGCCCTGGTTATAACTACTTACTTGCCGAGGGTATCTAAGGCCTTCTGGAAACGGTTGGCATGAGAACGCTCAGCCTTGGCCAGCGTCTCAAACCAATCGGCGATCTCATCAAACCCCTCGTCGCGCGCCTTCTTGGCCATACCCGGATACATATCGGTGTACTCGTGGGTCTCGCCAGCGATCGCCGCCTTCAGGTTATCGCTGGTGGCACCAATCGGAAGACCGGTGGCCGGGTCGCCGCATTGCTCCAAATACTCCAAGTGGCCATGGGCATGACCTGTTTCACCTTCAGCGGTAGAACGAAATACAGCAGAAACATCGTTATACCCTTCGACATCCGCTTTGGCGGCGAAATACAGATAGCGCCGGTTGGCCTGAGACTCACCGGCAAAGGCAGCCTTGAGGTTATCTTCGGTGTTTGTTCCTTTGAGCTTTTTCATGGCTTTCTCCTGGTTAAAAGTGAAAAATACTATAACTAATTGAATTAAATATAATTCTAAATCGATTATCTCGATTTAGAACAATTCTAAATATAGTGTACGCACCTGTCAAGAGCATTTTTGTTCGAACACAAAGCCGTAAATCATGGTGAACATCCGGAATCTGTCTATCCTTGAAGATACAGCGTCCGCATATACATGGGGTTTGGCAATCATCATTTCCATGGCTGGAAAAAGTGATGGGGCCTTGTATAGCGCAACGGCTTGGATGGAAGGAGCTGGTAATTTCAATCAGGCCCGGCCAAACAAAATCCCGATAGCCGTCACATTAAACACGATCAACGCGTTAGTTGCATCATCGCGGGAACGATATGATTAGGAAAAGGAAAACGCGAAAAAATGATTTGGCTTGGACGGTTATCTAAACTATATTTGAATCACTCGGCGCAAAAGCAGTGACGCTTACCTAATTTCACCACTATGGCTACCGCAAGCACGGCAACGAATCTGAGCGGCCTAGCGCTAAGGCTGGTTCGTGACAATCTCCTGAGTCCGATAGATGCCGAACGCATCCAGGCGGACGCGCTCTCCAAGAAATCCTCCTTTGTCGTACAGCTGGTCGAAAGCAAAAAACTCGACAGCATGACCATCGCCCGAGTCGCGTCTGAAGATTTTGGCGTTCCGTTGTTCGAAATCAATTCACTCGACCTGGAAATGGCTCCGATCAAACTGGTGGACGAAAAGATCATCCGCCGGCATCACGTACTCCCACTATACAAACGCGGCACACGCCTTTTTGTCGCCATCGCCGACCCCACGAATCTTCAGGCGCTGGATGAAATCAAGTTCCATACAGGTCTTGGCACCGAACCGATTCTGGTCGAAGAAGCAAAACTTGCGGCCATTATTGAAAAGGTCCTGGACTCCCAAGATACCAGTCTTGCTGATCTTGCTGGCGATGACAGCCTGGATAATCTTGAAATACTCGCCGGCGAGGAAGAAGACAATAAAACTTCTGTCACGGAAGAAGGCGTCAACGATGCGCCCGTCGTCAAATTCGTCAACAAGATATTACTAGATGCCATCAACCACGGCGCCTCGGACATTCATATCGAACCGTACGAGAAACTCTTCCGTGTGCGCTATCGGCAAGATGGCATGCTGCAAGAAATTACCAACCCACCGATCGCCATGGCAAACCGCATCGCGGCGCGCATCAAAATTCTTGCCCGGCTCGACATCGCCGAGCGACGCCTCCCGCAGGACGGCCGCATCAAGTTGCGCGTTTCGAAAAACCGCGCCATCGATTTCCGTGTCAGCACGCTTCCAACTCTGTGGGGCGAGAAAATCGTGATGCGTATTCTCGACCCCACATCCGCGACCTTGGGCGTGGAAAAGCTCGGGTTCGAAGAATATCAGAAAGCTCTTTTTATGGAGGCGATTGCCCGTCCCCAAGGGATGGTGCTGGTGACAGGGCCGACGGGTAGCGGCAAAACCGTAACGCTGTACACTGCCCTCAATATTCTCAATACGCCGGATACCAACATCTCAACCGCGGAAGATCCGGTGGAAATAAACCTGGCTGGGATCAACCAGGTAAACATGAACGACAAGGCGGGACTGACCTTCGCGACTGCCCTGCGCGCTTTTCTCCGCCAAGACCCGGACATCGTAATGGTGGGTGAAATCCGTGACCTGGAAACAGCCGAAATCGCCATCAAGGCGTCGCAGACAGGACATCTGGTCTTGTCGACCTTGCATACAAACGACGCGCCCGCTACGTTGAGCCGACTGGTCAATATGGGTGTAGCGCCCTTTAATATTGCCTCCTCGGTCCATCTCATCGTTGCCCAGCGACTGGGGCGGCGTTTGTGTTCGTCCTGCAAGCGTCCAATCGAGCTGCCCCGCGAAGCTTTGCTAAAAGCCGGCTTCGAGGAAAAGGACATCGGCACTTTCAAGCTGTTCGAACCGGTCGGTTGCGATAATTGCAACAGCAAAGGCTACAAGGGCCGGGTGGGTATATATCAGGTCATGCCTATCTCCGAGGCCATGGGCGAAATCATCATGCGCGGCGGGAACCAGCTCGACCTCGAGAAACAGGCACGAAAGGATGGGATTCCCGACCTACGCCAGTCGGCGTTGAAGAAGGTCAGGGATGGGCTTACCAGTCTCGCGGAAGCCACGTCAATAACCGACTAAGCAAACCAGCGGCAGGGATATGGCACAAGCAGCGGCAGTAAAAAGACCCAAATTCGATGCATTCGCCTGGGAAGGCACCGACAAGCAAGGGAAGAAGGTCAAAGGCATCATGGAAGCGGCAAGCGTCGCCTTCGTGAATGCGACCTTGCGCCGTCAGGGCATAAATCCCGCCAAGGTCGCCAAGCAGCGCAAATCCGCTGCCATGTTCAAGCAGAAAATCACACCCAAGGATGTCTCCATATTCACGCGTCAGCTCGCAACCATGCTGAACTCAGGCATTGCCATGGCGCAGGCCTTTGATATCGTGGGCAAGGGGCATGAAAACCCGTCCATGCAGGCACTCATCATGGCCATCAAACAGGATGTGGAGGCCGGCACGGCCCTGACACAGGCATTGAGCAAACATCCGCTCTACTTTGACGCCCTTTATTGCAATCTGGTACAGGCCGGGGAACAGGCGGGTATTCTCGACTCGATTCTGGACAAGTTGGCTACCTATAAGGAAAAAATCGAAGGCATCAAGGGAAAAATAAAATCGGCGCTATTCTATCCGGCGGCCGTAATTGTGGTCGCCTTCATCATCACCGCCATACTTCTAGTTTTCGTGATTCCACAATTCGAAGACCTGTTCAAGGGCTTCGGTGCTGACCTCCCGGCGTTAACCAAGATGGTCATCAGTCTCTCACGCACATTCACACAATGGTGGTGGGCCATTATCGGCTCTATTGTGGGTTCGGTGATGTTTCTTGGTTATTCCTATAAGCGCTCGGAAAAGATGCAACATACGATGGACCGTATCCTGCTCAAGGCACCGGTAATCGGTGTCATCGTTAAAAAGGCAACCATTGCCCGCTTTGCCCGCACACTCGCGACCATGTTCGCGGCCGGCGTGCCCTTGGTGGAAGCCCTCGATTCGGTTGCCGGCGCCGCCGGTAATCGCGTTTATTATGAGGGCACCATGGCCGTTAAGAATGACGTGAGCACGGGCATGCAGCTCCAAGCGTCGATGAACGCTACCGGCCTTTTCCCTAACATGGTCATACAGATGGTCGCCATTGGCGAGGAATCCGGTGAGCTCGACAAAATGCTGGGCAAGGTAGCAGACTTCTACGAGGCGGAAGTTGACGATGCTGTGGCGGCTTTAAGCAGCCTGCTCGAACCCATCATCATGGCATTCCTCGGTGTCGTCATTGGCGGCCTGGTCATTGCGATGTATCTCCCCATCTTCAAACTCGCTTCGGTTACCTGATCACAACATAAACCTACCGTGGCTTCCCGTTTCTTGAGGCATAGCGAGGCCCGATGACCGATATAGTGACCCTCTTTGGGAATTACCCCACGGCCTTCCCCTGGCTCATGGGCCTCCTTGGTCTTCTCATTGGCAGCTTTCTGAATGTCGTCATTCACCGTTTCCCCATCATTCTCGAACGCAAGTGGCACCAACAGTATCAAGAACTCGCCCCCTCCGATCCGCCTGAGAGTAAGACCGTTGAACGCTTCGACCTGATATTTCCCGGCTCACGCTGTCCTCACTGCGGCCACCACATCCGTGCACTTGAAAACATTCCTGTACTCAGTTTTTTATGGCTCGGGGGAAAGTGTGCTGCCTGCCAGCAACCCATTTCCCGGCGCTACCCTATCGTGGAACTGGTTACCGGTTTGCTGTCGGCCTTCGTCGCGTGGCATTTTGGCTTTGGTGCACCGGCGTTGGCCGGCCTTATCCTGACCTGGTCACTGGTGGCATTGGCGTTCATTGACTACGACACACAACTTCTCCCGGACGACATCACCCTGCCACTGCTGTGGCTGGGGCTACTTGTGAACATCACTGGCACCCTGACACCGCTTTCTTCTGCTGTCATTGGCGCCATGGCCGGTTATGTTTCCTTATGGCTGGTATATCAGATTTTCAGACTTGTCACTGGCAAGGAAGGAATGGGGTATGGCGACTTCAAGCTGTTTGCGGCTCTCGGGGCCTGGCTCGGCTGGCAGAGCCTGCCTCTCATTATTCTGACCTCTTCACTCTTGGGCGCCATCGTCGGCATTACCTTTATCCTGTTTTTTGGGCGTGACCGTCACCTTCCGATTCCGTTCGGGCCGTTCTTGTGTCTGGCCGGGTGGATCGCCGCACTCTGGGGCGACTCCATCACCCGGGCTTATCTGCAACTGGCGCGGATCACTGTCTGAGATACCCATGTTGCGGGTCGGCGTTACCGGTGGCATCGGCAGTGGAAAATCAACGGTGGCATCCCTGTTTGCCGAACTGGGTGTGCCCATCATAGACACCGATGCGATTGCGCATGCCCTTGTTGAGCCGGGCCTTCCTGCCTACAGCGCCATTGTGAAAGTGTTTGGCCAATCTGTGCTGAGTACGGCGAAAAAAATTGACAGGAAAAAATTGGGGGACATCGTCTTCAAAAAATCAGGGGAACGCAGAAAACTCGAGGCCATCTTGCACCCCCGTATCCGTGACGAGGTCCGGAAACAACTTGGCGATATCGCTAAACCATATTGTCTTATCGTTGTGCCGCTGCTGATCGAAAGCGGCTTTACCGACCTCGTGGATCGGATCCTTGTCGTGGATGCCGACGAGAGAACTCAGATTGAGCGCACTAAAGCGCGGAGCAACATGAGCGAACCGGACATTCGGGCCATTCTGACCGCCCAGGCAAACCGCGACGATCGCCTCCGGCAGGCCGATGAAGTTATCGTCAACAACACAAACATCGAGTACCTCAGGCAAGAAGTGTCTCGATTGCACAAACACTACCTCACGCTTGCCATAAAGAAAAACAACTAGCCAGAAGTTATTTCCGCTATGGCCGCTTCGAAGTCAGTACTGCCCCAAATGCCGCTAATCATGGCAAGCCCCTGGGCGCCGACGGCCTGGGCGTGGGGCAAATCCTGTGGTTTCATCCCTCCGAGGGCATACACAGGAAGGGTCGCGCCCGCACATAATCTCTGAAAATTTTCCCACCCCAGCGGGATCGCCTCGCGATGGCTGTGGGTCTCGGCCACCGGTGACAGGACCGCAAAATCAGCGCCCACACTCATCGCCTGCTCAAGTTCACCGGCATTATGGCACGACGCCGCTACCCAGAATTCGTTGCTTAACGGACGTGAGGAGAGCTTCATCAATCGCCGGCTGTTGAGGTGCACGCCATCGGCCCCACAGTCAAGCACCGACTCCGGCTCAGCATTCAGAAGTAAGACTGAACCGTGCTGATGACAGAGATTCGCTGCCTCCCTGGCATATGCCCGGTACTCTGTCGCCGGCATATCCGGCTCGCGCAACTGCACCATCCTTGCTCCCGCTTTTAGCGCACGTTCAAGCTGGATAAGGAATTCGGCCTTTCCGGAACGGCTTACTGCGGAGATCAAGTAGAGCGGCGGCAACCAGAGTCGGCGCAATATCGGCTTGTCCGCCTCGGGAAATTCAAACTGTGGAAGATCCTGCCGCGGTATCCAGCGTGCCTCCTGACCTTCGCGCCCATGGGGCATGCCGCCATAGGCCATGACCCTCCAGACATCGAGCAGCACTTTCTTATCGGGATAAACGTGGTGGATCTGCATGAATGGATGCGCCTGCTGGACATCCACGCCCAACTCTTCATGCAACTCGCGGCGGAGCCCGGACAAGACTTCTTCCTGCGACTCAAGCTTGCCACCGGGAAATTCCCATTTACCACCCTGATGACTGTCCGGGGAACGCCGGGTAATGAATACCCTGTCGCCGTCTACCAGAATGCCAACCGCCACATGAACAACGGCCTCAGCTCCGGTATTCGGCATTGATACGGACATAGTCGTGCGAAAGATCCGAGGTCCAGATTCGCGCCGAGGAAGAGCCGGCGCCAAGATCCACACCGACGACAATCTCTGGAAGTCGCATCACGGCTAAGCCCTTGGCTTCGATATAGTCAGGAGCCACGGCGCCATGTTGTACGACACAGACCTCGTTGAGATAGACGGACACGGCGTTGACATCCAGACTCGCCACCGGCGCGCGTCCGATCGCCGCGAGAATGCGGCCCCAGTTCGGGTCGCTGGCAAAAAATGCGGTTTTAACCAGCGGTGAGTGGGCAATGGTATAAGCCACGTCGAGACAGTCGGATTCGGATTTTCCTCCCCTGACCTCGACCGTGATGAATTTGGTAGCCCCTTCTGCATCACGCACAATGGCCTGCGAGAGTTCCGCGAACACTTCGGTGACGGCGTCGGCCAACACAGCATAGACCTCGCCCTGCGACACATCGATCACAGCGTTGCCAGCCAAGCCGGTTGCCAGTAACACACAGGCATCGTTGGTCGAGGTGTCGCCATCCACCGTGATACGGTTAAAGGTCTTCGATACAGCCTGTGTAATACAGGCCTGCAACACCTTCTGCGATATCACCGCGTCCGTTGCCACGAACGCCAACATGGTAGCCATGTCTGGGCGGATCATACCCGCGCCCTTGGCGATCCCGGTCACGGTCACGGTATGCCCACCAATACGAACCTGACTCGAACTGCCCTTGGGCACGGTATCGGTCGTCATGATGCCTTGCGCAGCATCTTCCCAGTGATTTTCATCCAAGTTGGCGAGGCACCCCGGCAGACCGGCGATAAACCGCTCCAATGGAAAACGCTCGCCTATAACTCCGGTGGAAAACGGCAAAACCTCGGTACCGGTACATCCCATCAACTTGGCCAGCGCGGCACAACTGGCGCGTGCGTCTTCAAGACCCTGTGCGCCGGTTCCCGCATTGGCAAAGCCAGTATTGATCAGCAGCGCACGTGGAGCGTTCTGGTCAAGATGCTCGCGCGCCACGGTAACAGGCGCCGCGCAAAAACGATTCCTAGTGAAAGTGGCCGCAACCCGCGTACCGGCAGTACATTCAATTACAACAAGATCACGCCTATTTTTCTTGCGGATTCCCGCAGCGGTGGCGCCCAGACGAATGCCCGGGACGGGATGTAATGGGGGTAAACCGTGCAAACCAACGGCCATGAATCAGGTCAGCTTGCCATGGCATTGCTTGTACTTCTTTCCGGAACCACAAGGGCAGGGATCATTGCGTCCGACCTTGGGCTGTGTTCTCACAACGGGTCTCTGCGCCACCGCCGTTTCGTCACCCTCTTCCTGCGGTATGCCGGCTTCCGCCGATGGATGCAGGTAATGCATCTCGCGCGGTGGCTGGTTCTGCTGCTCCAGCGCCTCTACATCCTGCTGCGCCTGAACCTGAAGATGCGCCAGCAAATGGGTCGCTTCATGCCGGATACGCCCCAGCATGTCGGAAAAGAGATCAAAAGCCTCGCGCTTGTATTCTTCCTTGGGATTCTTCTGGGCATAGCCACGCAGATGAATCCCTTGGCGCAGGTGGTCCTGGGCCGCGAGGTGATCCTTCCACTGCGTGTCCAGAACCTGCAGCATGACCGCTTTTTCCAGATGACGCATCACATCGGGTCCGATGGCCATGGATCTCTCCGCATGCTTGCGATCGGACTCGTTGACAAGGCGTGCGCGCAACTTGTCCTCATCCAGTCCCTTCTCCTCCATCAGCCACTGGGCGATCGGCAGCTTCAACCCAAACTCGCGCTCCAGACTTTCCTGTAATCCGGGAACATCCCATTGTTCTTCCATGCTCTCGGGAGGGATATGCTGGCTGATCACTTCATTGACCACGTCGTGGCGGATTGTCGTGACGCTCTCAGAAATATCCTCGACATCCATCAGACGATTACGTTGTTCGTAGATTACCTTGCGCTGGTCATTCGCGACATCGTCGTATTCCAGCAACTGCTTGCGGATATCAAAATTCCGGCCCTCGACCTTGCGTTGCGCATTTTCAATTGCGCGTGAGACCCAGGGATGCTCGATGGCCTCGCCCTTCTGCATACCCAACTTCTGCATCAGCCCCGAGATGCGATCAGAACCGAAAATACGCAGCAGGCTGTCCTCAAGCGACAGATAGAAGCGTGACGATCCCGGATCGCCCTGGCGCCCGGAACGGCCGCGTAGTTGATTGTCGACGCGACGCGACTCGTGCCGCTCGGTACCAATGACATGCAAACCACCTGCGGCAATCACCTGCTGATGACGTTTTTCCCAATCCGCGCGTGTGTGTTCCCGTTTTTGCGGGTCGTCGCCAGTCTCTTTCAGTTCCATTTCAAGATTACCGCCAAGCACGATGTCGGTGCCACGTCCGGCCATATTAGTCGCAATCGTCACAGCACCCGGCCTCCCGGCCTCGGCCACGATCTGCGCCTCACGTTCATGGTGCTTGGCATTGAGCACCTGGTGCGGGATCTTTTCCTTATGCAACAGACGCGAGAGATGCTCCGACGACTCAATCGAGACTGTGCCCACCAGCACCGGCTGTCCACGACCATGACACTCCTTGATGTCGCTGATGATGGCATCGTGCTTCTCGTCGGCCGTACGATAGATCTGGTCTGGCAGATCCTGGCGAACCATCTGCCGGTGCGTCGGGACCACCACGACCTCGAGACCATAGATCTGCTGGAATTCGAATGCCTCGGTATCGGCCGTACCGGTCATGCCAGCAAGCTTTCCGTAAAGCCGGAAATAATTCTGGAAGGTAATCGTGGCGAGCGTCTGGTTCTCGTTCTGGATGGTCACACCTTCCTTCGCCTCGACGGCCTGGTGCAGGCCGTCCGACCAACGTCGCCCTTGCATCATGCGGCCGGTAAATTCATCGATGATGATGACCTCATCGTCACGCACGATGTAATCCACTTCGTTCTTGTAAAGCGAATTGGCGCGCAACGCGGCATTGAGGTGATGCATCAATGTCAGGTTGGCAACGTCGTACAGATTGCTTCCCGTCTCGATCAACCCGGCCTGGGCCAGCAGCTTCTCCACTCGCTCGTGCCCGGCCTCGGTGAGGTAGGCTTGGCGTGTCTTTTCATCTACGGTGTAATCGCCGGGGCCATTCTCAACCTCCTGTTTGGTGAGCTTTGGAAAAATGGCGTTGATCTTGACGTAGAGGTCGGTGCTCTCCTCCGCCGGTCCGGAAATAATAAGTGGCGTACGCGCTTCGTCGATCAGGATCGAGTCCACCTCGTCGACAATGGCAAAATTAAGCCCGCGCTGCGAACGTTCCTCAGCGCGGAAGGCCATGTTATCGCGCAGGTAATCGAAGCCATATTCATTGTTGGTGCCGTAGACAATATCCGCGGCATAGGCCTGACGCTTGGTCTGGCGATCCTGCCCCGGCACCACGACGCCCACGCTCATGCCCAGGAAGCTGTAAAGCCTCCCCATCCACTCGGCGTCACGGCGTGCCAGGTAGTCGTTGACGGTAACGACGTGCACGCCCTTTCCAGATAGTGCATTCAGATACACCGGTAGTGTAGCCACGAGTGTCTTGCCTTCGCCGGTGCGCATCTCCGAGATCTTCCCCTGATGCAGCACCATACCGCCGACCAGCTGCATATCGAAATGGCGCATGCCGAGGACACGCTTGGAGACTTCGCGTACGACGGCAAAGGCCTCATGCAGCAGTGCGTCCAGTCCTTCACCGTTCGTCGCTCGCATTTTGAATTCGGCCGTTTTGGCACGCAAGGCCTCGTCCGAGAGCGCAGCTATTGTCGGCTCCAGAGCATTGATGCGTATAACGTCCTGTTGCAGGCGTTTGATCAGCCGGGTGTTGCGGCTGCCGAAAATCTTGGTCAGTGCTTTAGTAATCATGAATAAAATACACACGCCTCGAGACGAGGCGAATCAAAAATGTGGATTATGGAGGAAAAGTGACGAGACTTGAAGCGTAAGAACGTCTGGCCGGCTACTTGGCCACCGCCTGCTGTAGGTAACGCGACGGATTCACTGCGCTGCCATTACGGACTACCTCAAAATGCAGGTGTGGTCCGGTGGAACGTCCGGAAGTGCCAACCAAAGCAATCGTCTGGCCCTTACGTACCCGGTCACCCACCTTCACCAGCGTGGCGCTGGTGTGGGCATAACGCGTGGTGAGCCCGGATTCATGTGTTATTTCCACCAGCAGTCCGTAGCCGGCCTTTTCTGCGCTGTAACTGACCACGCCGTCGCCCACGGCATATATCGGCGAACCCATGCGCGATGCAATATCGACGCCTTCATGGATAGACTGACGGCCGGTAAACGGGTCGGCGCGTACACCAAAACCGGAGGACACCCAACCACCCTCCACCGGCCAGCCTGAGGGGGTAATGGCGTCACTCAACTTGCGATCCAACAGCATGTTTTCCAACGCCGCCAGCCGCTCTTGCTGGCGATCAATGGCGTACGACAGGAGGTCAAGAGACGGGAGCAGATCGGGAGAGGTCGTGGAGCCAGCAACTGTTTTCTCGGGGCCGCCCATGGCGGCTTCGACGGAGAAATTGAACTCGCGTGCATCCAAACCAGCCATGCGGGTTAAGCGCGCACCAAGGGCATTCAACCGCAATACCTGCGCCTGCAACTGGCCCAGCCGTTGCGCCAGCGCATTCAAATGTGCCTCAGCGTAACGACGTGCCTCCTTGATTGCCGTACGTTGAACCGCAAGCTCACGTTGCTGTGCGGCTAAAACAGATTCGCCACTATAGCTCGCCAGCATTTCCTGGGAATGATAGGTCAAAACCCCGATAAGAATGGGTAGCGCCACAAACAAAACGAGCGCAATCAAAAAAAGATGGTGATGCGTGAGGGTAGTGTTCTGGCCCTTGCCGTGACGGCTGCTGGGTACAAGGATAATGTTCATTGCCAGTCAGTCCTTTTGTCTTTTGGCGGTGATACCTGGAAAATCCCAGCCGAGTCAGCCTGTCGCTCGGTCAGACCGCCGGTACGGTACGAATGAATGCGATGGGCGCCTCTTCACTGTCGTCGTAGGTAATGAGTTCCCATGCGTTCTGATTGGCTACCAGTTCACGCAATAGACAATTGTTGAGGGAATGCCCGGATTTATGCGCACTAAAGGAGCCAATCAGCGGATGGCCAAGTAGGTACAAATCGCCGATGGCATCCAGAACCTTGTGTTTGACGAATTCGTCTTCATAGCGCAGCCCGTCGTCATTGAGCACCCGGTAATCATCGAGCACAATGGCATTATCGAGGCCGCCGCCGCGCGCCAGACCCGCCGCACGCAGTGCCTCAAGATCGCCCATGAAACCGAAAGTACGCGCACGGCTCACTTCCTTCACAAATGAGGTGGTGGAAAAATCAACGCTCGCATGCTGTGTCGAGTTCCGGAACATGGGGTGGTCGAATTCGATCGCAAACGACACCTTAAACCCTTCGAAAGGCTCAAAAGAGGCCCACTTGTCGCCATCTTGAATCCGGATCTTCTTCTTGATGCGAATGAAACGCTTGGGGGCTGTCTGCTCGGCGATGCCCGCAGACTGAATAAGGAATACGAACGGGCCGGCACTGCCGTCCATGATCGGCACTTCCGCCGCCGTGAGGTCAACATAGGCGTTGTCGATACCCAGACCAGCAAACGCAGACATGAGATGCTCCACCGTTGAAACCCTTACACCATTACTTTCAAGTGTAGTCGACAGGCGGGTATCGGACACGTTCTCAGGACAGGCACGAATCTCGACCGGTTCGGCCAGATCGATCCTACGAAAGACGATTCCTGTATCAGAAGAGGCGGGACGAAGGGTCAAATAGACTTTCTCTCCCGTATGCAGTCCTACTCCTGTAGCCCGTATGACGTTTTTCAGTGTCCGTTGTTTAATCATTATTCTTGAATTCTTCCATATTTTTTGAGGAAAACCCCTTCCTCTGCTATGTTTTTGCAGAAACGCATACTCTAAATTGAGATGCACATCGCCCTGTATGCTGATTTTGATCGACAGGGCGAAAAATTAGGCCGAAAAGCTCTGCCCCTATCGATATTTAAGGACAAAACCTCATGTCTGTCCAGCCAATTTTCGTATCTGGCCGCGAATCGCGAGCCTGCTCCCGATAAACGGCCTTATACTTACCTACAATTCCTGGGCTTCAGTCCGCCTGTTTCCTCAAAAAGGCCGGAATATCCAGATATTCAATAGTGGCTTCCGAAGTAGCCATCGCCATAGGGCGGTCCGTACGTCGGTTACGGATCACGGTCGGGGTTTCGAGCTGCTCATAGTCCGTGGTGCCAGTTCCAGTTTTGACCACTTTGTATGGTTGCTTGCGCTTTTCCTGCCCCAAGCCCGTCGCCACGATGGTGACACGTAACTCATCGTGCATATCGGGTTCAATCACGGTACCGATAACCACTGTAGCGTCATCCGAGGCGAATTCCTTAATAGTGTTCCCCACCTCTTCAAACTCACCAATGGTCATGTCGAGACCGGCCGTTACATTAACCAGGATCCCGCGGGCGCCCGATATATTAATATCTTCCAGCAACGGGCTGGAAACCGCTGCCATCGCTGCATCGCGGGCACGCGACGGGCCGCTCGCTGTAGCGGCACCCATCATCGCCATCCCCATTTCCGACATCACGGTGCGCACATCGGCAAAGTCCACATTAATAAGTCCTGAACGTGTGATCAGCTCGGCAATGCCCTGCACCGCATTTTGCAGAACCTGATTGGCCTTGCCGAAGGCATCTAGCAACGAGGCCTCCTTACCCAGAACGGTCAGGAGCTTCTCATTGGGAATAGTAATGATGGAATCCACATACTCAGCCAGATCGGCAATCCCCTGATCCGCCACGGCCATGCGCTTCCGACCTTCGAACGGGAACGGTTTGGTGACGACCGCCACCGTCAGAATACCGAGATCTCTTGCCACCTGCGCCACCACTGGAGCCGCGCCGGTGCCGGTGCCACCACCCATGCCAGCGGTGATAAACACCATATCAGCTCCCGCCAACACCTCGGCCAAACGCTCACGATCTTCCACCGCCGCCTGCCGCCCCACGCTGGGATCCGCTCCACAACCCAATCCCTTCGTCAGGTTGGTACCCAACTGTAAAATGGTTCTGGCATGGGATTTCTTCAACGCCTGTGAGTCTGTATTGGCATTAATGAATTCCACACCGTCGATATTGGCATTGACCATGTGATCCACCGCATTACCACCGCCACCGCCAACGCCAATGACTTTAATCACGGCCTGTTGGCCGCAGGTATCCATTAGTTCAAACATAGTGTTGCCTCCAGTGTAGGTTTCTATCAGATAACCAAGTTAAACGCCCATTGCCTAACATCTAAAAATTCCCCTGAAACCAGCTCTTCATCTTTCCCATTACTCCTTTCACGCCCGACGCCGTGCCCGGGTTCTGCACATACTGCTTGCCCTCACGACAGCGCGCGCCATACAGCACCAGACCCACGCCGGTGGCGAAGATCGGGTTCTGCACCACGCCCTTTAATCCGCCGACATATTGCGGCACACCCAGCCGCACCGGCATGTGAAACACCTCTTCTGCCAGATCGACCATGCCCTCCATCTTGGAGCTTCCTCCCGTGAGCACGATCCCGGAACCAATGACATCTTCAAAACCACTACGGCGAAGCTCCGCCTGAATAAGACTGAAAAGCTCCTCGATGCGTGGCTCGATCACCTCGGCAAGCGTTTGGCGCGACAGCTTGCGCGGTGGCCGGTCGCCGACGCTGGGTACCTCGATGGACTCATCGCGATGCGCCAGCTGTGTCAGCGCACAGCCGTATTTTTTCTTGATATCTTCTGCATGTTGTGTGGGTGTACGCAATGCCACAGCGATGTCATTGGTCACCTGATCGCCGGCGATGGGAATAACAGCCGTGTGGCGGATGGCACCTTCCGTGAAAACGGAGATATCCGTCGTGCCGCCACCGATATCCACCAGGCATACGCCAAGCTCCTTCTCGTCCTCGGTAAGCGTGGACATGCTTGATGCCAGCTGTTCCAGAATGATTTCATCGACTTCGAGGCCGCAGCGGCGGATACACTTGATAATGTTCTGGGCCGCGCTCACCGCGCCGGTGACGATATGGACCTTGGCTTCCAGCCTTACGCCACTCATGCCCACGGGCTCGCGGATGCCTTCCTGCTTGTCGATGATGAATTCCTGGGGCAGGATGTGCAGCACTTTTTGGTCCGTGGGAATGGCGAGTGCACGCGCGGCCTCGATCACGCGTTCGACATCGCCCTGCCCCACTTCCTTGTCCTTGATCGCCACAATGCCGTGCGAGTTGAAACTGGAGATGTGTGAGCCGGCGATGCCGGCATAAACCGAGTGAATCTGGCATCCGGCCATGAGTTCGGCTTCTTCCACCGCACGCTGAATCGACTGCACCGTGGATTCGATATTCACCACAACGCCCTTTTTCATCCCGCGTGAGGGATGGTGCCCAACACCCACGATCTCGACCTCGCCGGTCGGCGAAACATCTCCGACGATAGCAAGCACCTTGGAAGTGCCGATATCGAGACCCACGATCAGTTTTTCGTCATCTTTTCTAGCCATGTTCTATCCTCTTTCCGGATGCGTTGCTGGCGCGATGATCGCTCCATTCCACTGCGAACCCGTTGCTGTAACGCAAGTCCACCTGTTTGATATCGGAGGCATAAGGGGCAAGCGATTGCGCATAAACGCGCGCAAATCGCTCAACTTTGCGCTCTGTCTGTTCCCGGTCCAGCACCACCACCATTCCTTTGTCGAGCACAAGCTTCCAGGTCCGCCGTGCCGTCAAAGTCAGGCACTCAAGCTTCAATCCGGCCGTCGCTAGAATCTGGCTCAGTCTTGTGTAGCGCTCGAGCACTTGCGGCCCGGTGCCGTTTGGCCCGTCAAGCCGCGGAAAATCCGTGGTGATTCCGTCGCCGCTGATACGCACCACATCGCCCACCTGGTTCAACCAGGCCGATTCACCCCAGCGCGCCGCGAGCTGCTGCTCAACAAATTGAACGGAAACGTCCTGCGGCCACTGGCGACGCACCGAAGCCTTGTAAACCCACGGCAGGGATTCCACGCGCGTCTTGACCGCATCCAGGTTGAGCAGGAAAAAGTTTCCGTGCACGGCCGTCATCACCGCGGCTTCCAACTCCTGCTGCCTCACATGTTTGAACTCGCCTTCGAAGCGCACTTGACGCACTGGAAAATTGTCCGTGCGCAAAAAACGGTCAGCGCCGAAAGCCAGCACCAGCAGGACAAGCAACAGGGAAAACAGCAATACTGCGGCCTTGAAAAGGCCCATGCTGCCGGTCTCGGCGCGATTCGTCTCAACGCTTGGCATCGGCTGTCTCCAGAATGCGCAATACCAGTTCGTCGAAATCCATGCCCGCCTGCCTGGCGGCCTTGGGCACAAGACTGTGATCGGTCATGCCCGGCACGGTGTTTACCTCCAGTACGTACGCATGACCGGCTTTATCCCGCATGAAATCCACCCGTCCCCAACCGGAACAGCCGAGCGCCGCGAATGCACGCTGCGCTAGGCTCTGGATCGTACGCTCCTCATTGGCCGGCAAACCGCAAGGACAGAGGTAGCGCGTGGTATCGAGAATGTATTTCGCCTCGTAGTCGTAGAACTCACGATCCGTCTCGATCTTGATGAGCGGCAACGCCAGGTCGCCGAGAATCCCACAGGTAAGTTCGGCACCATCGATGAATTGCTCGGCGAGCACATTGTCGTCGTACTTCGCCGCCATTTCCCGGGCCAGCTTGAGTTCAGTCACATTGCGCGCCTTGCTCACACCAAGACTCGATCCCTCACGCGTCGGTTTGACGAAGATAGGTAACCCAAGTTTTGCGATCACCTTATCAAGGTCGGTTCCGGCTTCGAGCATGGCGTAAGCCGGCGTGGCGATACCGGCGGCGGACCAGAGGTATTTACTGCGCAACTTGTCCATGCCCAGCGCGGACCCGAGTACACCACTGCCGGTGTAAGGAATGTCCAGAACTTCAAGCGCACCCTGGATCACGCCATCTTCCCCCCAGCGTCCGTGCAGCGCGATGAACACGCGGTCGAATTTTCCGTCTTCGAGCAGCCGCAGCGTCGAACTATCGGCATCGAACCCCTGTGCTGCCACACCCTTTCGCTTAAGTGCGGCCAGCACCGCATTACCGCTTTTAAGCGATACTTCGCGCTCACCGGATGGTCCGCCCATCAGTACCGCCACCTTTCCAAAGTTCTTGCGCGTCATGCCACAACCTCTTCGCCAATCACACGCACCTCGGGCTCCAGCTTGATGCCATGTTGTTTTTCCACTTCCGCTTGCGTCCGGACTATCAACCGCTCAATGTCCGCCGCCGTGGCGCCGCCCGTGTTCACGATGAAATTGGCATGCAGGTCGGAAACGCACGCTTTGCCTTCACATTTTCCCTTGAGCCCACAGGCCTCGATCAGGCGTGCGGCATGGTGGCCCGGCGGATTTTTGAACACCGAACCTGCGTTGGGCAGCTGGGTCGGCTGGGTCGCACCACGCTTGGCCAACAACGATTTAATCAGCGCCTTGCCGTTGACCACATCACCCGCCACCAACCTGAGGTGCCCGGCCGTGAACCACTCGCCGAGCGGTCCTGCCGCCTTGCGATAGGACACCTGGAATTCCGTGGGTTTGCGCGTGCGCCGTTCCCCGCGATGATCGATCGTTTCCACTGACTCGACGATGCTCCAGGTCTCACCACCAAAGGCGCCGGCATTCATGGCCAGTGCCCCGCCGATCGTGCCGGGAATCCCGGCAAGAAACTCCGCACCGACGAGACCGCGCTCCGCGCAAAACCGCGCGACCTTGGCACTCGCGACACCGGCCTCCGCACGCACCAGACCGTCACGCAATACACGGAGGTCATTCAGCGCGCCGCTGGTCATGATGATCGTGCCGCGCACACCACCGTCGCGCACCAGCAGGTTGCTGCCCAAACCCACCCAGTGCACCGACTCTTGCGGCGACAACGACTTGAGAAACACGGCCAGATCGTCAAGATCGGCAGGAATATAGAGACGGTCCGCCGGTCCGCCGACACGCCAGCTCGTATGACGCGACATCGGCTCGTTGGTCAGCAGCCTGCCACGCAGATTGTCGTGGCTCTTCGCCGGCATCATCCGTTTCTCCTCTTTTCCAGTGCCTGTGGGAGTGAGGCGGCTACAGCACCGATGGAACCTGCTCCCATCGTGAGCAACACGTCATTACCGTGCAGCACGTCCTGAAGCGCCTGGGAGAGCGTGTTGACATCTTCCAGGAAGATCGGGTCCACCTTGCCACGGGCACGAATCGCCCGACACAGGGCGCGTCCATCCGCGCCGCTGATCGGCTTCTCGCCGGCGGCATAAACTTCGGTGACGATCAAGGCGTCAATTTCGGAAAGAACCGCGCTGAAGTCATCGAACAGATCATGGGTGCGTGTATAACGATGCGGCTGGAATACGACGACAAGACGCCGGTCCGGCCAGCTCGCACGCGCCGCGGCCACCGTAGCCGCGATCTCGCGCGGGTGGTGCCCGTAGTCATCCACCAGGATCACATCGCCCTCATCACGCGTGATACGCCCATTGATCTGGAAGCGTCGACCAATGCCGGCAAAGTTCGCCAAGGCGTGGGTGATGGCCGTATCGCTTACACCAAGTTCATGGGAAATGCTGATCGCCGCCAAGGCGTTGAGCACATTGTGATGCCCGGGCTGATTGAGTGTCACGGAAAGCCAGCTCTTGCGCTCGCGCAGCTCGACGGTGAAATACATCTTGAGGCCGTCCTGGCGAATGTTTACCGCTCTGAGGTCGGCCTCCGGCACGGTTCCGTACGTCAGTACGGGTTTGTGCAATCGTGGCAAAATTTCGCGCACCACGGGGTCATCGAGGCACAGCACGGCCAGTCCATAGAAAGGAATCTGCTGCAGGAAATCCACAAACGCCTGTTTCAGACGATTGAAGTCACCACCATAAGTTGCCATGTGGTCGGCGTCGATATTGGTCACGACCGCCATGAATGGCGCCAGATGCAGGAACGAGGCATCGCTTTCATCGGCCTCGGCCACCAGATACTGTCCATGACCGAGTCGCGCATGAGTACCGGCGCTGTTGAGGCGACCGCCGATGACGAACGTCGGATCGAGTCCGCCTTCCGCGAGGCAACTGGCCACAAGACTAGTGGTGGTGGTCTTGCCATGGGTGCCAGCAATGGCAATGCCACGTTGTAACCGCATGAGCTCACCCAACATCTCGGCGCGCGGGATCACAGGAATCTTCGCTGCACGCGCCGCCCGGATTTCAGAGTTGGTCTCATCGATCGCGGAAGACACTACAACCACGTCCACACCTTTAATAAGCCGGGGGTCATGGCCAATCGCCACTTTGGCGCCGAGCGCTACCAAACGATTGGTGTTGGCCGACTCGCGTAGGTCCGAACCGGAAACATCGAACCCAAGATTGGCCAGCACCTCGGCAATACCGCACATGCCCACACCACCGATGCCGACGAAATGCACTCGTTTCACCCGGTCACGCATGCGTTAGCTCCATACACAGGTTTGCCACAATGTCGGTGGCGTCCGTAATGGCCAAGCCGCGCGCGATGCACGCCATTTTTAAAATGAGTCCACGATTGGCAGCGAAGCCTTCAAGCAGTTCTCGGGCGCGCGCACTGGTAAGTTCCTGTTGCGGCACCAGCACGGCGGCGCCGCGTTCCGCCAGGAACTGCGCATTCGCCGTCTGATGATCGTCCACAGCATAGAGATAGGGAACCAGAATCGACGCAGAACCGGATGCCGCCAATTCCGTTACCGTCATGGCACCGGCGCGGCACAGCACCAGATCCGCCCACGCGTAGGCGGCCGCCATGTCGTCAACGAACTCAACCACCCGCGGCTTGACGGCCGCACCGAGGTAGGCATTTTCCGTTTGTGTCTGCGCCTCGCGTCCACACTGATGCCAGACCTCGGGACACAGGTCGGGGGAAAGCGACTTGATCGCTTCGGGCATCACTTCATTGAAAATTTTGGCACCCAGGCTGCCGCCAATCACCAGCAACCGCAACCGCCCCTGACGTGCCATCATCCGCCGCTCGGGTGACGCCAACGCCGCAATTTCGGTGCGCACCGGATTACCCACATGACGCGCCGCCATGTGCTGGCCAAAGGCGTCCGGAAAACCGGTCAGCACCTGATCGGCAATCAACGCCAACCACTTATTGGTCATGCCCGGAATAGCATTCTGCTCGTGGATCAACAGCGGCGTGCGGGTGAGCCATGCCATCAGGCCACCGGGCCCGGCAACGAATCCGCCCATGGACAGCACGGTATCCGGCCGGCGACGGCGTAACACGCGAAACGTCTGCGCCATCGCGTATATAAGTGTGAACGGCAACAACAACCAATTGAGCAACCCCGTGCGCCGCAACCCTTTCACCGTGATCCATTCCATGTCGATGGCAAGTCCTGAAGCCGGCACCGCACGTGCCTCAAAACCCCGACGGGTCCCGAGCCACACCACCTGCACACGCCGTGCGATAAGTTCGCGCGCCACGGCCAAGCCCGGGAAAACATGTCCACCCGTTCCGCCCGCCATGATGAGTACGCAGCTCATGCCTTCACCCATCCGCCACCGGTGCGCACCTCACGCCCAATCAGCAGCAACACACCCATGGCGATGCAGCTCACCAGCATGCTGGATCCGCCATAACTGACAAATGGTAACGTTAGTCCCTTGGTCGGCAGTAATCCCATGTTCACGCCCATGTTGATCATGGCCTGACCCCCAAGCAGCACACCAATACCCTGGGCCAGCCGCGCGCTGTAAAGAAGACCGGCAGCTTCGGCCTGCCGCGCGATGGCAAAGGCACGCACGAGGATAATGCCGAAAAGCACCATCACCCCGAGCACCGAGATAAGTCCCAGCTCCTCCGCCATCACCGCGAACACGAAATCGGTATGTGCGGCCGGCAAATAAAAAAGTTTCTGAACGCTGGCGCCCAATCCCACACCGAGCCATTCTCCGCGACCAAAGGCAATCAACGCCTGCACCAACTGAAAGCCGGTGTCGAACGGATCGGCCCAGGGATCGCGGAAACTCATCACACGTCCCATGCGATAGGGTGAAACGATGGTCAGCAGCACCAGGCTGCCAGCGCCGGCGCCAAGCACCGTCATGAAGTGCCAAAAACGCACTCCGCTCATGAACAGCATGGAGAACACCGTCATACTAATCACCACGAACGTGCCCATGTCCGGCTCCAGCAACAACAGCGCACCGATCCCTGCCACGACAAGGCTCATCATCACAATACCCTGGGTAAAATTCCTGAGCTCCTCCTGCTTGCGCACGAGATAACCCGCCACATAGATGACCATGAAAAGTTTCATGAACTCCGACGGTTGCAGATTCAGGACACCAAGCCTGAGCCAACGCGAGCTGCCATTGATATGCGCGCTGATCCCCGGTACCAGCACCACCACCAGCGAAACGATTCCAAGCAGCAAAAGGTATGGTCCGGCCTTCTCCCACCAGCGCACCCGGGTGCGCATCACAAAGGCCATAAACAGCAGGCCTAATACGACATAGCACACATGACGGATTAGGAAATAAATGCTGTTGTGCATTTCGCGGGCGGCGTAAGCCACGGAGGCCGAGTGCACCATGACCACACCAAGCGCAAGCAGCGTGAACACGCTGCCGAGCAGCCAGTAGTCCCACACCGGCCGTGCCGTGCCCGCCGCGCGCACCGTCGTGGATGTCATGACGGCAGCGGTCATGCGAGTACCTCACTTACCGCCTGGCAGAATACTTCGGCGCGGTGTTCGTAGTTGCGGAACATGTCGAAACTCGCACACGCCGGCGAGAGCAGCACCACATCTCCCGGCTTTGCCAATTCCCTGGCGAAACGCACAGCCTCATGCATGTCCCTGGCACGGCGCATGGTCACCGCCGTTCCGATCGCCGCTTCGATGAGCGGCGCATCGCGCCCGATCAATACCACCGCTCGCGCGTGCTGCAGGCAAGCGGGCTTGAGTTCGCTGAAATCCTGGCCCTTGCCATCGCCACCGGCAATCAGGATAACCGGTGACGTCATGCCATTCAGCGCTGCCACGGTCGCACCGACATTTGTTCCTTTTGAGTCGTCGTACCAACGGACGTTGTCGCGGCTGGCCACGAGTTCCGTGCGATGCTTGAGTCCCTTGAATTCACGTACCGCGGCACAACATGCCTCAAGCGACACACCGGCGGCTTCGGACAGCGCTATGGCAGCGAGCGCGTTGGTAAGATTATGTCGCCCGGCAATCGGCACCTCGCGTGCCGGCATGAGTGGCTGTTTACCCTTGACGAGCCAGGTTTCCCCGCCCACCTCGTTCAGGCCGTAGTCCTGCGCCTCGACGGGCGCAGCGAGGCCGAAGCAGACGGTACGGCGGCCGGAACGCACCATGCGCATAACCAGGGGATCATCGGCGTTCAGCACCATCGTGCCGTTGCCATGGAAAATTTTGGCCTTGGCTTCGGCGTATTCCTGGATACTGCGATAGCGATCCATGTGGTCGGGTGTGATATTAAGTACTGTCGCCGCGCGCGCATTCAGGCTGTACGTTGTCTCGAGCTGAAAGCTCGAAAGTTCAAGCACGTAAACATCCGGCTCCGGGCGCGTCAGCAATGATAGCGCCGGCACGCCGATGTTGCCGCCAACGGCGGTATGGAAACCACCCTTCTGACACATGGCGCCCACGAGCGCTGTCACGGTGCTCTTGCCATTTGCGCCGGTGATCGCGAGCACTGGCGCACGCGCCTCGCGTGCGAAGAGCTCGATATCGCCAATCGGCTGCGCACCGCGCCCCGCCGCACTGGCGATTTCCGGTTCATTGACCGATACACCGGGGCTCACCACAAGTAGGCCCGGATTGTCGAATAGCGCCGCGGGCAACCTGCCGGTATGTACGCGCACGCGCGGAAATTCCCGCTTCATCTCTTCGAGCTTCGGCGGTTGCGCACGGGTATCCACCGCCGTGACGTCATAACCGCAGGCGACGAGATAACGCACGCATGAGAGCCCCGTGAGTCCGAGACCCACCACCAGCGCGCGTTTTATCTCTGTCTTGGCCATAAACATCGCACCCATGTTTAGCGAATCTTCAACGTTGCCAGTCCGATCAGCACCAGAATCAGCGAGATGATCCAGAACCGCACGATCACCCGCGGTTCCGGCCAGCCTTTCAATTCGAAGTGATGATGCAGCGGCGCCATGCGGAAAATGCGTTTGCCTGTGAGCTTGAACGAGGCTACCTGCAACATCACCGATACCGTCTCCATCACGAAGACACCGCCCATGATGAACAACACGATCTCCTGGCGCACTGCGACCGCGACTGTCCCCAGCGCCGCCCCGAGTGCGAGCGCACCGATGTCACCCATGAACACCATCGCAGGGTAGGTGTTAAACCAAAGAAAACCGAGACCGGCGCCGACAATGGCGCCACAAAACACGAGTAGCTCGCCGACACCGGCGATATAGGGAAAACCAAGATAGGCAGAGAAATTGTGATGCCCGGTGACGTAGGCGAAGACGCCGAGCGCACCGCCCACCATCACCGTGGGCATGATCGCCAGTCCGTCGAGACCGTCGGTCAGGTTCACGGCATTGCTCGAACCCACGATCACACAGTACGCCAGCAGAATGAAGGTAACCGGTCCAAGCGGGATGATGACATTCTTGAAGATCGGCATGATCAGTGCCGTCTCCATCGGGCTCTTGGCCGTATAGAAAAGAAATGCGGCAGCACCGAACCCGGCGAGGGTCTGCCAGAAAAATTTGGCCTTAGCGCCGATGCCGCGCGGGTCTTTGTTGATGATCTTCATGTAATCATCCACCCATCCGATCGCTCCGAAGGCGGCAGTCGTAAATAGCACCACCCAGATGAAACGATTATGGAGATCGGCCCACAGCACGGTGGCGATGAAGATCGCCACCAAAATCAGTGCACCGCCCATGGTTGGGGTACCGGCCTTGGCGAGATGGGACTTGGGGCCGTCGTTGCGTACTGTCTGGCCAAGTTGGCGGTAACCAAGGCGGCGGATCATGGCGGGACCGATCCAGAAACTGATGGTCAGCGCCGTCAACACACCGAGAATCCCGCGCAGAGTGAGATAGTGAAACACATTGAAGAACGAGAAGGTCTTGGCCAGTTCGTCGAAAAGATAGAGCAGCACCTAGCTTGTCCTCCCAGTCTCGGCGATCGCAGTGGTTTGCCGCACAATCCCGTCAACGATGCGTTCCATGCGCATGACGCGCGAACCCTTGACGAGCACCGTCATCTCCGCATGCAGGCAATCCTGCAAGGCATCGATCAAGGCTTCGTGACTGGGAAAATGTTTTCCGCTCTTGCCAAAACTTTCTACGGCGAGCTTGCTCAGTTCGCCGATGGCGTATAACCGCTGAATGCCGATGCGTTTGGCCAGTTCGCCGACGCGTCGATGAATGTCCGTCGCCGCCTCGCCAAGCTCGGCCATGTCGCCTAACACCAATACGCGCTCGCCGGGAAATTCCCGGAGCACTTGCATCCCAGCTGCCAGTGACGAAGGATTGGCATTGTAGGTGTCGTCAATGATGCGTGCGCCGCTGATGCCCTTTTTAACTTCCAAGCGGCCCGACAGAGTTTTCAGCTTCTCAAGGCCTGTTTTTACCTGTTCAAGCGAGGCGCCGGCGGCAAGCGCCGCGCCGGTCGCCGCGAGCGTATTCATGACGTTGTGTCTTCCGAGTAGCGGTACACGCATGTCGACGTTCCCATAGGCAGTGGTTTTGAGATGAATGGCGCAGCCGGCGTCGGTGAACGCGTAATCCGCACTCACGTCGGCCTTCTGTTCCAGTCCGAAGGTCAGGCACTTCCTCGGGGCGGCCAGGCCTTTCCATAACCTGAGGTAGGCATCATCGGCGTTGAGCACGGCGATGCCATCGGCACTGAGTCCGCTGAAGATTTCCCCTTTCGCGTGCGCAATATCTTCAACAGTACCCACGCCGGCAAGGTGTGCCTCGGCGGCGTTGGTGATGAGCGCGATCGTCGGGCACACAAGACGCGTCAGGTATTCAATCTCGCCACGATGATTCATGCCCATCTCGATCACGGCGAAGCGATCACTCGCGCGCAGTCGCGAGAGCGTCAGCGGCACGCCGATATCGTTATTCAAATTTCCGCGAGTGACACAACCGGGGCCAATCTGCCCCATGATCGCGCCGATCATTTCCTTAACCGTGGTCTTGCCATTGCTGCCGGTCACAGCGATCACAGGAATATGAAACTGGCGGCGCCAGAAAGCTGCCAATTCGCCGAACGCCGTGCGCGTGTCCGGCACCAGCACGTAGGGCAAGGGCGTTTCGATATCGCGCGACAGCAATGCGCCCGCGGCGCCAGCACGGATGGCTTCGGCCAGAAAACTGTGACCGTCGAAATGGTCACCCTTGATAGCCACATACAGATCGCCGGCAGTGAGCGTGCGCGTGTCATGACACACACCGGTAAACACGGCATCGCGTCCGGTCAGGGATGTCTTGAGCACATCGGCGAGAATGGAAAGCGACATCATACGCGGGCCAATCGCTCTCCCGAGCGACCCTGTATTTGTGCATCCTTGTACATCACGCTGCTTCTCCTATTAACTCTTGCACGGTCTCACGATCACTGTATGGAAAACGTTGATCGCCAAACTGCTGGTAGTCTTCGTGGCCCTTGCCGGCAACAAGAACAATATCGTTGGCGGCAGCACCACGAATTGCAGTCTGGATAGCGGCGCGCCGGTCGCGGATCACCTGTGGAGAAGTGCGCATGCCGGCCAGAATTTCAGCAACGATGGCGTCCCCTGACTCGTGGCGCGGGTTGTCGTCTGTCAGTACCACGACATCCGCCAGCCGTTCGGCGATCGTGCCCATCACCGGGCGCTTGCCGCGATCGCGATCGCCACCACAACCGAACACGCACCAGAGTTTTCCCGGCGTGTGCTCGCGCAGCGCACGCAAAACCTTTTCCAGCGCATCCGGTGTATGCGCGTAATCGACCACCACGAGTGGTTGACCCGGTTCGCCGCCAAACCGTTCGACACGTCCCGCGGGTGGCAATGCACGCGCAAGCCGCGCCACCGCCTCTTTCAGATCCATGCCAAGGATCAACAAGGTCGCCAACACCGCCAGCAGGTTGTAGGCGTTAAAGCGCCCGATCAAACGGCTGTTAAGTTCGATTTCACCGGACGGGGTGGCGATGCGTAGCGTGAGCCCGTCGTGCTTCGGGCTGATCGCGACGGCACGCACATCACCGCCCTCGATGCCATAGCTTAGAGATTTGATCGGCGGCTTGAGGCTTGCGAGCAGGCCGCGCCCGAAGGCGTCATCGTGATTGATCACGGTATATTTCAGGCCTTCCATGGCAAACAGCCCGGCCTTGGCCAGACCGTAAGACACCATGTCTCCGTGATAATCGAGATGATCGCGCGTGAGATTGGTGAATACCGCCACGTCGAACGCAACGCCGTTCACGCGACCCTGTTCCAGCGCATGCGAGGAAACCTCCATCGCCACATGCGAGGCGCCCTGATTGAGAAAATCAGCGAATAACCCATGCACCGTCACGGCATCGGGGGTGGTGTGCCGCGATTCATCAAGTGCGCCAGAAAATCCATACCCCAGCGTGCCGATCACGGCGCATTTTTTCGACGATTCGCTCAGCACCTGCGCCAGCAACTGGGTGCAGGTAGTCTTGCCGTTAGTGCCAGTCACACCGATGACGACCAGTTTGCGCGAGGGTTCACCATGGAAGCGGCTGGCGATCACGCCTAGATGCCTTCTTAAATCGTTGGCCGGAAAGGCAGGAACCGGCACGCCCCGAAATACATATCCGTCGCCCGACTCATACACGACGGCGCCGGCGCCGTTGGCCACGGCATCGCCAATGAAATCGCGTCCGTCCGCGACCATTCCAGGCATGGCTACAAAAAGATCACCGCGCTCGATGCGCCGGCTGTCGAGATGGATGCCGTGCACTCCCCTGTCGCGGCCCGCTGGCACATCTGCGATATCTTTGAGCAGTTCGCACAAGCGGCGACCTCCGATCGATGTCGTCATTCCGCCACCCGCTCGTTTTTGACGGTCAATATCTTTTGCTCGCTGCGCGGCGCATCGGGTGTAATGTCGAGCAACCGCAACGCGCCGGCCATCACACGCGAGAACACCGGCGCCGCCACTTCACCGCCGAAATATCCGCCGTGATGCGGTTCATCGATCGCCACCACCATCACCAGCCGCGGGTCGGAGGCCGGCGCAAAACCGGCAAACCACCCAACATATTTTTCTTCGGAATACCCTGTCGCCGTCAGCTTGCGCACGGTGCCCGTCTTGCCGGCCACGCGATAATCGGCCACCTGTGCTGCGGCACCGGTTCCCTGGTGGCTGACAGCAAGTTCCAGCATCGATTGAATCTGGCGTGCGGTGGAGACAGACATGACTCGCTCTCCGGAGACCGCGTCATCGCGTCGCGTCAGCGACAGCGGTATTACCTCACCGCCATTGGCCAGCACGGCATAGGCATGCGCGAGTTGCAGCGGTGTCACAGAAATTCCATATCCGAATGAAACACTCGCCTGTTCGACCGGTACCCAGCTCGATGATGGATGGAGCAGGCCACCAACCTCGCCCGGCAGTTTGCTGCCAACCGGTTTACCAAAGCCCACGCTCGTCAACATCTCCCATATGCTTTTCTTGTTCAGGGAAAGTGCAATCTTGGAGGCGCCGACGTTGCTCGACTTCTCGATCACACCGGCGACCGTCAAGACGCCGTAATTGTGCACATCGCGGATGGTCCGATCGCCGACCTTGATAAGACCAGGCGTTGTATCGATCACGGTATTGGGAGAATATTTTCCGCTTTCTAGCGCTACAGCCACCGTGAACGGCTTGAGGGTCGAGCCTGGTTCAAACAAATCCGTTACCGCGCGATTGCGGAAAATCTGGCTGCGCAGATCGCCACGGTTATTCGGATTGAAATCCGGCTCGTTCACCATGGCAAGCACTTCGCCCGTGCGCGCATCCAGCACAATCGCGGAACCCGCACGGGCGTTATGCTCCTCCACCGCTAACTTCAGTTCACGATAAGCCAGGTATTGGATGCGCCCGTCAATCGATAGCACGAGATCCTTGCCCGGCTTGGGCAAGACCACGCTCTCGGCAATTTCCACGGCGTTGCCCTGCAGATCACGCAACACACGCTTGGTACCGGGAACCGCGCCCAACCAGGATTCGTAGGCCAGTTCGATGCCTTCTTGCCCCTGATCGTCGATATTGGCAAAGCCAACCACGTGCGCCGCCACCGGACCGAGCGGATAGTAGCGCCGGTATTCGCGCTGTAGCGCGACGCCCGGTACCTTCAGGGCCATCACGCGTGCGGCAAATTCCGGGGCGACGTGACGCTTGAGGTACATGAACTCACGCCCCTCGTGCTTGCTGAGGAGTTGACTCAGTTCGCGCGTGCTCATGCCCACCGCCGCAGCGAGACGCGGCCAGCTCCGACGTTCGTCGGCCAGGGTGGGCGGATGCGCCCATACCGAATCCACCGGCGTGCTGACGGCAAGCGGCAAACCGTTGCGATCGAGAATCATGCCACGATGGGAATTGTCCTTGACCAGGCGCGAATGCCGCGCATTACCCTGACCTTGCAGGAAATCGGAATTGAGCACCTGCAGATAAGCCGCACGCGCGGCCAATACCACGAAACCACCGAGGAACACGGTGAGCACCAAGGCGTGACGTACGCTGTGACTTGTCTTGGCATGACGGCTCATTGGGTTGCCCCCATCCTGGCGTGGATAACGCTGACTTGCGCCGGTTCAGGCGTGCTCATGCCGAGACGGGAGTGCGCCATGGCCTCGACGCGGCGGTGTTGCGACCATGCGCCTTCTTCCAGCAGGAGCTTGCCCCATTCCGTATCCAATGCATCGCGCTCGGCCTGATATCCTTGCAGTTCAGCAAACCGCAGGCGGCTTTCGTGCCTAACCTGCACCACAGCCATAGATGCCACCAGTACCATTGCCAGCATCAGTACCAGCCGCCTAGGCATAAGGTACCTCCGTACGCTCCGCCACGCGCAGCACGGCGGAACGCGCACGCGGGTTACGTCCCGCCTCGGCATCACTGGCGCGAAGCACCTTACCGACGCTTTTCAGGTGTGAATGAATCTCGTCATGGCGCACGGGAAAATCCGGAGGTAGCTCCTGGCCCTTCTCTTCCGTGCGAATGAAACGTTTGACGATGCGATCTTCCAGAGAATGAAAGCTGATCACGGCCAACCGGCCGCCCGGCACCAGTGCACGTGCGGCCTGTGGCAGTGCGTTTTTTAATTCTTCGAGTTCACGATTGATGTGAATGCGGATGGCCTGGAACGTACGCGTCGCCGGATCCTTGCCACGCTCGCGCGTAGGAACAGCGCTCGCCACGATTTCAGCAAGTCGCCGGGTGGTCGTGATGGGATTGGTTGCGCGCTCACGTACAATGACGCGGGCGATGCGTTTGGCAAACCGCTCTTCGCCATATTCGCGGATCACGTGCGTGATCTCGTCTTCGTCCGCATGGCTGAGCCACTGCGCCGCGGACTCACCGGTCTGCGGATCCATGCGCATATCAAGGGGGCCTTCCTGGCGAAAACTGAAACCGCGCTGTGCTTCGTCGAGTTGCGGTGATGACACGCCCAGATCGAACAGGATGCCGTTCAATTTTCCTGTTAAACCTTGGCTGTCGATTATCTGTCCCAGCATCGAAAATGGCCCTTTTGTAATCTGTATGCGCGCTTCATTCTTGAAGCGTTTACGTGCTGCGTCGCAGGCCTGCGGGTCCCGGTCCAATGCGAGCAGTTTTCCATGCGCACCCAACCGATCGAGTATTCCTTGTGCATGGCCGCCGCGTCCGTACGTGGCGTCCACGTAAATTCCGTCTTCCTTTATCGCTAATACCTGCAACGTCTCTTCCAACAGCACCGGGACGTGTTCGTGTTCATTCACACGCTCTCCTAAAGTGATAGTGATTCCAGATCCGGCGGCAGCTTGCTATCATCCTCGTCACCTTCCGCCAGCCACTCGGCGCGCTTCACGTTCCACACGCCTTCATCCCAGATTTCGAATTTGTTGCCCTGCCCGATGAGCACGACATCTTTATTGAGTCCGGCGAATTCGCGCAGCGGCGGCGGCAGCAAGATGCGCCCGCTGCCATCGAGCTCACACTCCGTCGCATGACCGATGAGCAGGCGCTTCAGTTTCTGCGCCTGCTTGTTGAAACTCGGGAGCTTCACAACCTTGCGTTCAATCTCTTCCCACTCGGGATGCGGATACAACAGCAGGCAATGATCGCGATCGACCGTGACCACCAACTGGCCATTGCACGCGCGCGCAATCGCGTCGCGATAACGCGTCGGTATGGCGAGCCGCCCTTTGCTGTCGAGACTTATTGTGTTGACACCGCGAAACATTTATTCCCGCTTTCTCCCGCTTGTTTCCACAAAATGCCACATTTCTCCACTTAGTGACACTATAGATAGCGTGCATGGGAAGTGTCAAGAGAAAACTGTGCACTACGTAATATTTCTTCTTTACAAGACAGGGAGTTAGAACGATGAAGTGGGATAACAGGGGGTAGATCCGGGAAAGTTGCAAAAACACTCAAAAATAACAAAGGTTACGTGTGTAAACGTAACTTAAATATGTAAGAAAAACATTTAATTACAACTATAACTTAAAGTTAAAAAAGGAGTCGGCCTGTAAGCCGGGTTCTGTCGGGGACAGCCATTCATCTAGGACGCGCGTCGCCACGCGCCTCAAGCGGCCTACCCGGGAACAGTGCGGGCAGCACTATCGTTCCCCTATTTGGCCTTACTCCAGGTGGGGCTTGCCCTGCCACGGAGTGTTGCCACCCGTGCGGTGCGCTCTTACCGCACCATTTCACCCTTACCGGTCCTTGCGGACGTAGGCGGTATATTTTCTGTGGCGCTTTCCATCGGCTCACGCCGCCCAGGCGTTACCTGGCACCCTGCCCTGTGGAGCCCGGACTTTCCTCTGCGCTTGCGCGTAGCGGCTGTCTGGCCGACTCCGATTGGAATTATACCTGTTGCGGGGGGGATATGTTCCGGAAATAGAGGTTGGACACTTAAAATAATATGTGGAGCAAGTACCATCTACTTGCCGTGCTTACCCTTGCTACCGAAGAGATCGTCAAGCTTCTCGCGCGCGGGGCCGGTCTTGCTGTCGGTACCAGCGGCATCTTCCCCAAACAAGGCACCCAAGCCGGATTTCGCCACGTGGGATTTTGTCGCTCCGGGAGCGCGGTAGGCATGGGGCTTGGCCTTGAACCAATCGCAGAAATTCGGGCGCTCCTTATCAAGCACTTCTTCCGCCCGCTCCTCGCGGCATTTGCCCGACAGTCGCGGGTCATAAAATTCACACAAGCGACAAACATGTTGGTAGGCCCGGCACTGCGGGCATTCGGCTATGCGCTCGAGCGGCCGCGGCAATTCGACCAGCGACGCGCCGCACTTCCAGCAGACCAGTTCAACATTCATCGGACGATAACCAGTGCTACCATCATGGAAAGGATTTTATAACAACTTCGGCCAGGACATCATGTCGCCAGAACAAAACATCGCGCGCCTGTTTGATCTGGGCGGAAGAGTTCTCCACGTAGAGCCCCATGGCCATGGCCTGATCAACGATACTTTTGTGGTCACAACCGATGACAACCACAAGGCGATCCTCCAGCGGCTCAACCGACACGTGTTTCCAAGGCCGGAACTCATCAACGAGAACCTGCGGACGCTGCTGAATCACATGCAAAGCCGCCAGGCACAAAATCTCCCCGCCGGGCGCGAATGGAAAATGCCGGTCATGTTCCGGACGCACGAGGGAAAATATTTTGCCGTCGGCAGTGATGGCGGGTTGTGGCGTGCGATGAGCTTTATCGAGGGAACGCGCACATTTGACACCATCACCGACATGACGCAAGCGGAGGAAGTGGGCTTTGCCCTCGGCCGATTTCATGCACTGGTTCACGATCTCGATCCCGCGCAACTTTATGAAACCCTGCCCGGCTTTCACAACGCGCCGGGCTATTTCGCGCGCTTCCTGCGGGCCTCGGCCCGGCCTCAGCATGCGGCCGCAAATCAGGAACTACTCTACTGCCTGCAATTCGTCGAGACGCGCTGGAATCTCACCCGCGTTCTGGAAACGGCCCGGCGCGAAGGCAAACTCGCCGCCCGTGCCATCCATGGCGACACCAAGCTGAACAATTTTCTTTTCGATATAAACAGCGGCAAGGCCGTGAGCCTCATCGACCTCGACACTGTGCAACCGGGGCTGATCCATTACGACTTCGGTGATTGCCTGCGTTCCTGTGCCAACCCTGCCGGGGAATCGCCAGCAGACATCAGCACCGTACGCTTTGACCTCGATATCAGTCGCGCCTTCCTGAAATCCTATCTTGCCGAGACCCGGGGCTTCCTGACCGCAAATGATTACGACTACCTATATGATGCAATACACCTGATTCCCTTCGAACTAGGCCTGCGGTTTCTGACGGATCATCTGGAAGGTGACAACTACTTCAAGAGCGAATGGCGCGGCCAGAACCTGCACCGCGCTATGGTGCAGTTCCGGCTCACGGAAAACATCGAACACAACGAGCGAGCGATCAAGTCGCTCGTTGCTGGCTAGTCATTTTCCGCTAGGCCACGCTACCGAAACTTTTGTCGACGGCGTCGGCCGGAACCTTGAGTCCCGCGATCCGGCAACCCTGCGCCACCGGTCCGCCCGGGAAGAGCTGGAAGAGATGTTTGATACCGCCCTTGCTGTGAAACTTCTCATCGAGCGCGTCGTGCAACTCGCGCATATTGCCCGGGTTCCCACCATGCCGGGAAAAGTACTCCTGCAACGCACGCACCGCTTCCCAATGATCTTCTCCCAGCTTCAGACCTTCCTGCTGGGCAATTTTCAGCGCGGCTTCCGTGGTCCAGTCATCCGGCGCAAACAAGAATTTGGGATTCCTGGAAGACATACCGCTTGCGGCTTCGAGTATGGAATCTATCAGGCTAGGCATGACACAACCCTCCGATTTATATCTGGATAACATTTTTACAGAAATACTTGAGCACGTACTTTGACGAGCATCAAAGTTACCTGCGTTTTTAAGGATTTCGGAGATCCGACCAGCCTCGGCCCGGCCAAGGCCGCAAGATTCTGAGATCCTTGATCACTTCGTGGCTGTGGGAGGCGGCGTCTATCTTGCTGGTAAATCCTGGCGATCCGGCCCTCTGCGGAACGACGCTGTACATTTCATCTGCAAATAGCTATCGCTATCCTTACGATGGCAGAAAATCGATCGGATAAGTCACTACCATTACACCCACGGCCTTCGCTCCAAAATCAAACATCCTCACGCGCGCCGCCAACTTACGTTCAAGGTCCGGCACGCGCAGTTCGCTTGAAACGATATCACAAGACGTGACTTGGCCGGAAGGCGTAATCGTGAGCTTCAGGACCACCTTGCCCTGCAACGTAGGATCCTCCCGCAACGCCCGATTGTATAGGGTGTATATCGCCGCCTTGTTCTTGTCGAATATCAATTTGATCTCTTCGATCGAGCGCGAGGCCTGACCGTCGCCACCGCGGGTTAACTGACCGCCTGCACCACCGCCGCCGCCTCCACCGCCAAGTGGACTGTTTACCTTGGTAGTAGACCGCGCCGCGAGTCCGCCACCTCCGACACCGTAACTGAGCCTCGATGTGTTGATTCCGCCGCTGCCGGTGGAGGCGCGCGCGGTGATAATGGCCCGGGCACCGGCACCCATGGCCGGACCGTTCGTCGAACCCACACCAGGACCCCTACCGGGACCGATACCCAGGCCGGGTTTTACGTGCTTCGGCAAATTCGCCGTAATCGGGTTGTCACGCAGATCCGCCAACTCATCTTTGAAAGCGAGCAGACCGGATCGTGCGGCCCTCCTGCGCGCGGTCTCGATATTTTTTTCAACCGGCGGTTTCTTGATCTTTTCCGCTGTAATTTCCTTTGGCTTGGGCTCGACCTTGGCCACTTCCGGTTTGTTTTTCACGGCTTCGACCTCGGGCTGTTTCACGGGCGGCGCCGGCGGGACCACATGCTGCTCGATCATGAGCTTGGCGATACGCGGCGGCAGCTCCTCGGGTTCCACGTGGTCGACCTTGGGCAAAGGCAGAAACGGCATGATCAGGCAGAGAAGGATAAAGAAGGTCAATATCCGCTTGAGAATTCTCTGGAATCGTTCCTCGTCCTCGGCGGTGACCGTCCACGGCAGTGCGGCGGAAGCGTAAAGTGACATAACGGACTATCCCTTTTGTTTCTTCAGCACAGCAAAGGCAATGTTGCTGTAGTTGGCATGCGCACAGGTAACCATCACTTTCCTCAGGAGCTTGTAAGGGATCTCCTTGTCACCCATGATCGTGATGTCCTTGTTAGCCTTGTCTCTGGAATCCCGGTTGATCAAGGTACGGCCGGACTGGGATTCCAGCTCCGCCTGAAGCGGTTCGATATACTCAAGCCCAGAACCCAGCACATCGGCTACCGAGGCGACCTTATGTCCTTGCACGATGATGTCTTCGCCGTTCACCACGACCACCACAGTCTCCTTCGGCATTTTTTCGGCCGTGGACTCAGGCAGTTTGACCGCCTGGGTGTTCGGAAGCACTTCCACGTCCGAGGCGTTCGCCAGCAGGAAGAAGATCAGAATCGTGAAAATGTCGATCAACGAGACTAGGTTGAGATCCACCACGGTCTTGTTTCGTTGGCGTCGCTGCGCGCGTTTCTCCAGCGGGGAGTTTTGCATGCTGCGTTATCCCTCCTTCGGTCCGATTCGTGACGGTGGCGGTGCATCGCCAATTGATATATCCGGGAACAACTCGACGCGCGCGTTCGGGCCCGTCTGCGCCACGCGTGCGGAACGAACTGTGTCCATCACCTGCACGAGGGTGTCATAGGGAGTGTCCGATTCGGAGAGGATGGTTGCGTCAAGTTTGTCCGGGTAACGGGTCTTGAGCTGGCGCATCAGGTCCGATAGCGCCTGGTAGTCGTAGCCTTGGGTGGTGTTGTCGATGCGCCGTATCAGACCGACGTTGCGGTCGCCTACCTCAAGCGCCTCTGGCCGGATCGTAATCTCAAGCTTCAGGCTCTTCTCGATCTCCGTGGGCCCTGACGCCGAAGCGGGAAGATTCAGTTCGAGCACGGCGAGACGCGTGAACACCACGCTTGTCAGCAAGAACGGCACCAGCACCACGATCAGATTCATGAACGCGGTGATATCCAGCTCCACCGTATGCTTTTTTAAGCGTCGTTTACGGTAGCTCATGTTCAGGCACCCATGTCTGGTTTCGTGCGTTCCATCAGGTTCAGAAACTTGACCTTGGCCGCTTCCAGGCTATCCACGATTTCCGAGGTCCGCGCCTGCAGGAAGGCGTGGATCAGCAGAAATGGAATCGCGACCATCAGGCCGAAGGCGGTGTTGTTCATGGCGATGGAAATACTGGCCGAGAGCAGTTCCGCCTTTTCCGAGGGATTAACCTGCGCTACCGCAGTAAAGGCCTTGATCAGACCGATAATGGTCCCGAGCAGGCCCAGCAGGGTAACAACATTAGCGAACGTAGCCAGATAATGGGTGCGCTTCTCCAGGCGCGGCACCACTTCCATCATGCCCTCCTCCATGGCCGCGTCGATATCCTCGCGCCGGCGTGCGCCCTTGGCCCGGCTCAGGCCATAGCCGATGATCTTGCCGATGGCGGTGTCCGATTTCGCCGTCATCTGCAACACCTGCTGGAACTTACCGGTATTGAGAAGCGGCAGCAGGTCGTTCCACATTTCCCGGTTGTGCCGGCGTGAGCGATTGATGTAAATGAACCGCTCAATTGCGATCGCCAAACCCAGCGAAAGGATCATGATGCTGGGATAAATGAAAACACCGCTGTCCTGAAAGAATTTTACTATCGTGCTGTACACATTCATGGTTTAGCTCCTGTGCTGTTTCGAAACTCAGTATTACGGCTCGGCATGCGCCAAGCCGCTTGATGGCGGCAGGCCCTTCTGCCTGCCCTCGATCAAACCGTGATATTCCACTTGGCGGCGGAACTCTTCCCGATCGATCGGTGCGAGCGCCTCGTCCAACAGGCTGGTGACGGGCCGTCCCACCAGATCACCCGGCAGCGGCTTCTTCCAAGGCACGATATAAGTCACCTTGGGCAATTCACGGCTGCCAATGATGGAGGTTCCCTCAAGATCGGCGCGATCATCCGCCCTGGCAATTACGGCGACTGCAAACGATAGCGACAACATGATCAGCGTTACGTACCTCATCCTTCGTCCCTCCGGTTGTTCTTCCCGGCCGTCTGGCCGCGGTGTTTCAGGTCCACAATCCACTTGGACACCTGGGTGTCGGACGGAGGCCGCAGGGTCAGGTAACGCTCATAGTGCTGTAGCGCCTTGGGAACATCCTGCAAATACAAGTCATACAAAATTCCAATGTTGAGATGGGCGTCGGGATAGTTGGGATCGATCTGCAGCGCCTTGTCGTAAGCCTCGCGCGCCTTACCGAACTGTCCGCTCTGACGATACACAATACCAAGCTGGTTGTAGTACGACGCGCGGTCGGAATTGATAGCGGTGGCTCTTTTCAGCGCCTCCGTTGCTTCGGGTATCTTCCCCAAACGGTAATAGACAATTCCCAGATTCGCGTAGGGACCCGATAACTCAGGATTGGTGCGCGTGAGCGCAAGCAGACCGCGCTCAGCCTCCTCGTAGTGTCCGAGCTTCATGGCGCGCAATGCGTCCGAAAATTCCCGCTGCACGGCGGGATTCACGTCCGGTTCGGGCCTATGCTGGACGGCGGATGGCGGCGACGTTTGTGCTTCTGTCTGCGACAACGAAGTGGCGCAGCCAGCGAAACCCACCGTCAGCAGTGTCAAACCAACGAGGACCAGGCGCCTAGCGGAGCGCATCGATGGTGACCTCGCTTTTTTCCATCTTGGCATAACGTATCGGACGCAACTTTCCCAACGCCTCGAAACTGCTCCTGACCCATTTGTCGTAAACACCGTCGGCGATACGCCGCACATTGGCCTCGTGCAATTCGATGGCCTTCTCCTCGAAGGGATAGACCTGCTCCTCCAGCATGACGTTATACTGTTCGAGTTCATCCTTGGACAAACCCTTGGGCCGCTGTGAAGTGAGCAGCGCACGGCCTAAATCCTGATATATCTCGGCGATGTGGAACGTGGCGGCAGTCGCCACCTCGGCCACCCCGTACTCCGCCACCACACCATAGGCCTCGAGTGCGAGCTGCATCTTTTGTTTTTTCTTTTTAAGACTTTTCTTCAGCGGTTCCACCAGGCGAACCTGGCGATAGGCCTCGTAGGCGGGCTCCGCCAGGGTCATGGCCGCGGTAGCGGCGAGATAATGCGTGCGATCCGTACGCTCGCGTCCGCCGTTGCGCTCGGCCTTGACCAGCCGCTCCAGCCAGGCGAGTTGCACTCTCGGTTGGCCGAGCTTGCTGCTGAGGTTGGCTAGTCGATTGCGTGCCTCGGTCGCCGGTTCCAGCGGGCTGGCGAACTCCGCTACATAACGTTCATAGGTGCCGACCGCGTGCTGGTCGTTACCCGCCTTCTCATAAAGCTCCGCTGCCTGCCACAACGCCTCGCGCCGAACCTGCGCCTCCTTATTCTTGTTCGAGGCGAGCGACTCGAATTCCACGGCGGCACTGGACCACAGTCCGAGTTCAAGGTAGGCGACCGCGAGCTTGCCGGACACTTCCGCATTCAGTGGATGGCCCGGATAGGTGCGACGGAAGTTTTCCAAAATCTGAATGGCACTTGGCCAGTTCTTCATCGCGATGAATGCCGCGGCGGCATCGTATTCGGCACTCGCCCGGATCGGTGAATCCGGCGCTACCTTGCCGACACGCTGAAAATGCGCCGCCGCCTCCGGCAGCCGGCCCGCGGAACGACTTTGCTCGCCCTGCTTGTACACCGAGGCCGCCAAACGCTCCACCAACGCCCCCCGGCCTGTCTCCTTCGCCGCTGTCAGGGCAAGCGCCTGCCGATAGCCTATCTCGGCCCGGTCGAATGCGCCCTTCTCGAAATCCGTGTGGGCAATGACGGTCCATGCCGAACGTCTAAGCGCCATTGGTGGATCCGGCTTCAACGCCAGCACTCGTAGCGCCACGGTGGTGGCACGCGCCGACGCATGCACGGAGTACAGTCTTTCGGCGACGTTGGTCAACACCGCGGGTGAGCGCGCATCGGCGACATTCGTCCCGGCAAAGCGCAGCGCGCTTTCGATGGCGCGCATTTCCCACGCGGGCTTCTCCGCGTCCTTGAGCCGCTTTTCCTCGGCAGAGTAGGCAAGCAAGGCAGCATAGCCGGCATCCGCGCTCTTGGCATGCGGCGCATAGTCGTAGGCGGTCTTCTCATACTCGGTCACGGCGTTGGCATATTGCCTGTCTTCATACAGCATTTCCGCGAGGAGGAAATTCATTGCCGGTGCCTGCGGGTCGGACGGGAATGCCTCAAGGAAAGCACGGTACCAACGTGCTGCCTCTTGGTAGTCGCCTGGGGCCTTGGTCTTTTGCGCGCTGGCATGGTAGTAGCGCGCCAGGTCTTCCATGTTGGATTTAAGCAGGGGCAACACCTGCTCATACGCGGAAGCGGAACTCGCCTTGCGGAAATCGCTGTGGATGCCATAGCGGGTGGCGAATTCATTCTTGGCATCGAGCGCGAGACTGGTGAAGCCGGCTTTCTGATAGACCTCGATCACCTTGGCTTGCAGTATGGGCGCCTGCGCATGCGTAGGATAACGGCGCCCGAAGGCACTGTACGTATCCGCGGCGTCCTTGATACGCTCCTGCTTGTAATAAAGATCTCCCAACTGCCGATACACCAGAAAGTCATAACCGCGACGATCGGCGTTGGCGAAGTAATACGGAATCGATTCGGCGCCGTGCAGATTGGAAAGGCTCAGGCTGACCACCCGGAACGTATCTTCCACCAATTCCTGATCGGCGCGACTCAGCAACGAAAGCTCGCCCAACGAGGTATCGCTGATGTGACCGATCAGCTTGCGGTCAAGCACGACGAAAAACGATTGCAGGGCATCGTCGTAGCGCTGCTGCTTGAAGAACGCCCAGCCGCGCATGTAGAGGGCGCGCTCATAAAACGGTCCGGCTTCTCCCTGGCGGACAATCGAGTCGTATGCCTGTTGTGATGTCTCGTAGGACCGCAACGCGAACAAAAGCTCACCGCGCCGGAACTGTGCCTCGTCGCGATAAACTGTGTTGGGATACGCAGCGACCAATTGATCCAGGACATGCAGCGATTGCTGGAGGTCACCTCCTTGTTCATATGCCTTGGCCAATTGATACAGGACGCGATCGTTGCCGGCATAGTTTGGGTATGCGCGCAGCAGGTCCTGATACCACTTGATGGAACGACGATAATCGGCCGCACTCGACAGACCCCGGGATTTCTCAACCTGGCTTCTCGGTCCCGATCCCGGTACGGCAACGCCGGCGCCAGCAAGCTGCTGCTCTTCTGCGTCCTCCAATTGCAGATCGCCCAAACGTCGCATCGCCTCTGGGCGTAACGCGTCGTCCGGTGTCGCATCCAGGAAGGCCCGGTAACCGGCCATGGCCTTTTGCCTGCCGTCGGGCGCCACCACCGGAGACTCCAGCACGGCCGTCAAGCCCTCCAGACTTTTGATCGTTGGCGGCTCCTCTTCAGGCCTGATATAGGAGCAGGCCGCCAACCCGAATAGCAGTGGCGCCCATGCCAGGGGCCGAAGATTCATTTGCCCCCCCGGCCGGCGTTGGTAGCCTCGTCATACATCTGGGCCACGGCAAACCGCGCCTGAGTAAGATACGCCGCCAACCGTTCCTTCTGTGCAGACAGTTCGGCAACAGCCAGTCCTTCCAGATAATGCCCTTGCTCGGCCGACTCGGTCCGCGTCTGTGCTTGCAACCGGGCGATGCGATCGCGCAATTGCACAATGCGCGCGCCATACCCCTCGAACGACTTGGGCGCGTCCACCTGGGCGTGTCGCAGTGCCTCCTGCCGAACGCGAGTCATAGCCAGATTCCGGTCCAGCTCGCCCAGCTCCACCTTGGCTTGCCACAGACGGGGTTTGAAATCGTTGGCCACGTCCCAGGTCAGCAAACCGTACAGCAGACGCTGTTTTTCCTGCGCTTCGTCCACGCCTTGCTGTCCGGCCAGTCGCTTGAGGTTTTTTCCCACCTCATCCAACCGCCCCAGCAATTGCAGCTCCTTCGCGTTCGCCAACGCCATCACGTCATTGTCCGTCTCGATGCGAGCCAGCTCGGCGGCATAACGGTCGCGCTCCATTGATAATCTTCCGAGATTCCGCGAGTGTTCATCCTGCAACACCTGTGGCAACTTTCGTTGATACGCTAGACGGCGCGTATCGAGCATGTCACGGTAAACGCCAATGTTGCTCGCCCAATAATCCAGGTTGCGCATCAGGAAACGCAAATCCCGATAATTCTTCAACGCTTCCTGAAAATTGTGGCTCGCCATGAGATGCAGCAAATAGCGAGACTCTGGTGCATCAGGGATTTCACGCATGCGCCAGAACCAGCCCATTTCATTCGCGGCGTCATGCTGCAATATTTCATCGACCATTCTCCCGGAACGGATTGCCGCGATGGAGTCGTCGATGCGCGTCATTTCTTTCGTGAAAACGCCGATGGCGCCTTCATAGTGATCCAGCGATTGCTGGTAGGAGCCCACGTGCCCCAAACCATACGGCACCGCCAGCCACGATTCCTGCACCGAGGGGTCAGTCACATCGCGCCTTTCTAATTCAGCCCAGGGAACCAGTGACTCTTCATGCCGGTTCTGCGCGGAAAGGGCCCAGCCCATGCCGAGCAAGGCCTTATTCGACAGCAGCCCGTCCAGACGCACTTGCTCCAGATAACCCTGGGCACGCACGGGCTGACCATCGCGCAAGGCGGCATACCCCAACGCCACATTGGCCTTGTCTTTCAGCGATCTGAGCTCCTCGCCCTCGACCGATTTGTGGCCAACTTTTTCCAGGAGCGCATTGCCGGCAGCCACGTCGCCGGCTGAAATCAAGGCTACCCCGAGGTTATAACGTCCGTATTGCGTCCATATCGATTTGCCTTGCATGTGCTCCAGAACCTGCGCCGCCTGGCGATATTCCCGCCGCGCCATCAACAGCTGGGCTTGCAGCAGTTGCCGCTCATCTTCCAGATCGTCGGGCAACGCTGCGTGGATGCGAGAGAGCGTTTCCTCGGCTTCGGCCAGGTACCCGCGCTGATAACGTATCTTCGCCAGGTAAAACCACGCGCGGTCGCGAATTTCCGCGGGGGCACCGGCGTCGATCAGGCGCCGGAAAATCTCGTCTGCCTGGCTGTGCAGACCGTAGGAAAGATACATGCCGCCAAGCAGCAGTTCGGCTTCATCACGATGATGGTTGACCCGATGAAACTGCTGCGAAGTCTGCAATGTCGTGATGGCCGAAAAATATTGCTGCTGGTAAAAATAAAACAACACCTCCCCGAAATGGAGATCCTTGACCTCTTGCGACTCACTGCGACGCACGCCGCCGTAAGCGGCGGCGGTGAGCACCACGCAGACACACCCCACCGCGAGGATGCGCGCCAGGGCCTTCATTTGATCGGGCAGGTGACGATCCATGTCATGTTACTGCCATTCCTTGGCGTGAAACTCGGGCTGGAGGTTGTGCGTGTCGTCCTTTATCTGGAGTTCGATATATTTTGGATCCGTCTGTTTTTCGAACTCCAGCGTGGCGCCACGACGATAGTCACGGCCGTGTGGACCCTTGCCGGTGAAGAATGCAACCAGCTCGTGCTTGCCCACACGCAGGTTACCGAGGTAAAAGCGCTGCACACCGCCGCGCCGCAAGGCCTCGATCTCGCGTTGCGTGTAGAGATAGTGCCCCACTACTTTGTCGTCCAGCTTCACCTCGACCGCATCGAGATCGAACAAATTTCCGACGTCCATGGACACAAACACCGCCACCTGCGTGCTCGCGGGAAACAGCAACTCCTCCTCCAGCGCCAGCAGGTCGCTATTCAGGTCCATCACTTCTTTTTTCAGCGTTTGCGTCTGCTGGTCCAGGCTCTTGAATTTGGCCACGGGCGGCGGCGTTGCAGACTCGGCGGCATCTCCCAGTGGCGGCATGGCTGCCAGGAAAACCGCTGACAGCAAAAAGAGGCTTCTGATTTCCGACTTCCATGCGTACAGGGTATTGCGTCTTTTCATATGCCGATTAACTCTTGTGTAATGGATTGAATGCTGTCAGTACCACATCGATAAGTAAAACTGCACAACGTTAGCGTTAAATGAATACGGTGTATGGGTACGCACATCCGTAAAATCGCTGTACTCAAAAAGCAAATGGTCATACGCCACGTTAAACGTTGACCTGTTAACGAAGGACGGGTGGTTCTGGAATGTATAGGTAACCGTGCCGCCGAACGCGTGGCTTGTGAACGTGCTCAATACCTTGTCGCGCGCCATGAAATTCTGCAACTGTGTGAAATTGTCGCTGTAGAAGGAGGCGTGGTTTTGCGTGTAATTGCGGTAGCGAAGTTCCACCAGCCAGGGTGTCCCCAGATATGTGCTGTAGGCAGCCTCCACTGTGTCGGCCGTGATATCCCAGGTATCCCAGAAGTGATGGTACTCGAGACGCACGGATGAGCGCGGTTGCACGTACATGATCGTCCGCAGGACCATGGCCTGGCTGTCCCGGACACGAGGATAATGCTCCGGCACCCCGGCCCCGAAAAGCCGGGCCGTACGGTAGGGATTGTTCAAATAACCTTCATTGGTAATCGCCTCATAATCCAGGTTGACCCGCAGCGTCTTCGTGAGAATCTGCGATACACCAAGACGATACTGGTAACGATTCGCATAATCGGAAAACAATGGGTTGTTGTTTTCACGCACCGTATCCTTGCCGCGGCTGTAGCCCATGCTGAACGTGGTCATTCCACCGAAAACATCCTGGGAATAATTCATGCTCAGCGTGTCGGCGATATAATCGGATTCCGTACTCTTTGTCAGCGAGAGATCCATCAGGCTATCGTTATAGAGGTAGTCGATGCCCGCACCGTATTCGGTGCGATTTTCCTTGTACGGACTGGCCGTGGTGACGACATCGATCGACGCACTGCTGACAGTATCGGCATAATAGGAGCCGGATACCGACACCTTGTCCGCCAGATTCTTTCGCACCAGGAGCGCCGGTCCCGTGACCCGGACACCGCCGCCATCGTAGTAATGGTACATGGTGTCCACGCGCTCCTCCGGCAACACCGCGGAGACGCAATAAGGACTGTCGACGACGAGCACCAGCCCGATGATGCCCAGCCATGGCAGGCGCGGTATGCGAGCACGATACTTGGCGACATTAGTTACAACCACAGCCCCCGCCCTCTGAAGTGACCGCACCGCGCGCCGCCTCGCGTGTGTCGAAAACATGCTGACGATGCTTATCAGAAATGGGGTCGCGTGGAATACTCATGATCGGGTCCGCGAGATACTCGCGTTCGTAAGGCTTGACCCAGGGCTCCGTCGCACAGCCGGCCATGCCTGCCAGAAACATCGCCGCCAGCACGGCCTGTTTGAAAAAACGTGTTTTCATTCTTCCAGCAACTTCCGAATCTGGGTTTGATATTTGTCTTCGTATCCGGTGAGATAGCCCTTCTGTACATAGCGAATCTTCCCACTGCGGTCGATCAGAACCGTCGTCGGCATGGCGCTGACCTGGTATAGCACGCTGGTTTTTTTCTCAGTGTCGAACAGAATCGGATAGGTAACCTTGAGCTTGCTGGCCATCTGCGCCGCATTACCCGAATCGGCATCGATATTAATGCCGAACAACACGAATCCGTCACGACGGTATTTTTCATAGAGCACGTTCAATGCTGGCATTTCCTGCCGGCACGGGCCACACCATGTGGCCCAAAAATTAATCATGACCACCTGCCCGCGAAACTCCCGCAGTGCGAGATTCTTGTCCTTGAGGCTTTTCAGCGTGAACTCCGGCGCCTGGCCGCCAAACGCCACCTCGGCGGCTTGTGGCACCGTCCACGACAGCAGCAGAAACGCCGCCAGCGATCGCATCGCCAATCTGGATACTCTGTGCATAGCGCTTGTATTCTCCCTTCTGCCCATGTTAGAAAAACACCGTCATGCCGACATCCGCCTCGAAATTATCGGTGCGCTTGTTCTGTCCCAGCAGGTCGGAATTAAAAATGTGGTCGCGCATATCGATATGCACCGCCAGCCAATCGTTTAGAAGAATCCGGTAACCGCCGCCGACATTGAACGTGGCGTGGTTTTCCTTGGCGAATTTCGTGTTACCGATGCCTCCGATGATGTAGAAAGCGCTGGCCATAGCCCACCGGTGGCCAATAAATATTTCCCCCGGCAACACGTTATAACCCAGGGAAAGATTGTAATAAGTCAGATCTTCTTCCTGCTTGTCGAAGCCGGTGATGGGAAACGCCCGGCTGCGGAAAAACTCATCCGAAATAGTAGACCGTGCATAGACGCCTTCAACGAAGAAATCCTCGGTCACGTGATACGCCAGGCGCAGGCCGGTGACGGGCTTCGCACCGAAGTTTTCCACGCTCAGGAGTCCTCGATAGAAACCCATCTCGATATCATCGACATCGATGTGCGGCACCTTGACATCGCGCCGCTCGAGTTGCGGCTGAATGACCTGCTCCATCGGTGGCGGTGTCTTGTCTCCGCTCTCAGCCGGAAATGAAACCGCTGGCATGAGGAGGACGGCGCCCAGGAGCAGCGTTGTGAACTGCCGATTCATCATCGTGATATGCCTCGCACAAAACATCAGAAGAAAACCCCTAAGCCGACAGTCCATTCTCTGAACTTGTCCACGCGGTTGTCGTTAATCGGCACCATGTACTCACGGATATCGCCGCGCACCAGAAAATTGCGCGTCAGGTACACACGCACGCCGAGTCCGGCGTTGGCCGCGGTGACCGAAACATCGGGGGCATTCACCAGAGTAGCCTTGGGCGTATTCTTGTAGCGTCCGACACCCAAGGTAAAAAATGGTGATACCCACCGGTCGGCGAAGGGCAGCGCCAGCAGATTCAGTTGCATCAACGATGTCGTCGAATAAGCGGCGGTCACCTCCGAGGCGGAAAGCTCGGCAAAGAAATTCGGCGTCAGCCCATATCCGATCCGCATCGTCAACACCGGATCTTTCTCAAATTGCCCCCACCCGAAACCAACCTCCAGCCGTCGATTCAGGTAATCCGTCAACATCACGTCTCGAAACGTGGCCTTGGCTCCCGCTTCGGTCAGGGTATTCTCGATCTGTGTACGGTTAACCCAACCTTCCTTGCCGCCGGCCGTACGCACCTTGAACCAATCGGTCTTGCGCTTGAGTATCTCAATCCATTCTCCGTGCTCGGCCGTATAAAAGAGCGGAAAGCCACGACCGGCTCCGGAACGCAGTTCGATGTACGGATCCACAACCTGTACCCGCATGTAGGCCTCATCGGCGCGCACGGTCGCGATTACGCATAATTGAAGCAATAAAAAAAAAATTACTAACCGCATGATATTTCCAGTAACTCGTGCCGCCTCTGCTAAGGGCAGGGATTGGCGGCATAGACCGCCTGACATTGAGCGGTGTCCAGTGTCGGATCGATATTGCCGGAGTTTTCCACCGGGTTCATGATCCAGTAAAGAATCCGCTGGTAGTCCGGATCTCCGGTACCGACAAAAGCCTGCGGCCCGATCCCGTGATTCACGCCCAGGGGTCTTAATAACAGTCTGCTGTTCGTGCCTTCGAGCGCCTGTGCGCGCGCCGATTCAAAGTTTCCCAGCCAATCTTGTTCAGTGACCGGCGACAAATTAATCTGAAAACTTTTCCCCGGACCTCCGGCATGGCAATTGATACATTGGATCGAGCTCCCATTTGCCAGTACGAATGTCTTGTTGAAGATCGGGTTAATGCATTGCTTGTAGTAGTGAATGCACAGCGTGCTGGTGCTGCCGTTGCCGCTGGATATCGCCACATTCTGGCCACAACCGCTTAATGTAATACCGACACATATTGCCGCAAGCAATAATAATATCGACCGCCCTTTCTTCAACATCCGTTAGCCGCCTGTGCCGCTGCGATCCAGCTCATGATTGCCACGTATAACGACGACGTGGTATCCAGTATGTGCGGATGCGTCGGCTCGGGCGGGACCGCACTCTGGTTTCCGGTGGAGGTTGGATAGCGCAGTAAATAGCTCAACTCCGGATGGCATACGTTGTTTATCATGCCCACGGTCACATTGAAGTCGCCAATCGCTTCTCCAGTAAGAACCAGGCGCTTCGCCTGGAACGGCGGATCGTTCGGTCCGCGGCCGATGGCAACATGACATCCGGCGCAGTCCGTCAACATCAATGGCTGAACCTTGGTCTCAAAGACCGTCTGATCCAGACCGGTGACGGCGCGGAATTTGGCGCAACTGCCGTCGGCATTGCGTGTCATGCAAGGGTCGTTGTAATACTGGCCGCCCAGATCGATCCACTCCGCGACCATGCGTTTTTCTGAAATGTTCAGATACCCCGCATGGGCGTCCGCCGCGATGGCTGCAGGTGTCTTGAGCCCTTCGGGAAATATCCGATTGATGAGCGTCGTGACGCGCGCCAACCCCGGCACAACCAGCGCGGGCAAACGATCGATCAAAATTTCGCCGTCGCTCGCGACCAGCTTGGGCGTGCCATCAGGGTTGAGAATGGGCTTGCCGACCATGAGCGCGTCGTAGGACGCCACCCGGCCGGTTCCCGACGGTGTGCTACTCAAGTCAAGCGTGCTGCCACTGACGTGACAGCCGCTGGTGGCGCACGACTTGTCCAGGATCGGCTGGATATGATCCTTGTAGTTGATAACTATCGCACCATCAGCGGATACGCCCGGCACAGGGGTCATCAGGCCCGGAGACGTTACACCGTTATAGGATGAGGCGGCATAGGTGATATTAATGGGAGTACCCTTGGTCATCGGGTTGCCGTTGGCATCCGTATCGGGTGTCCAGACGTCGACGTAGCGCAGATCGCTATTCGGCCTAACCTTGCTCAGGTCGATTTTGCTTTCCGCGTTAAATCGGGTCTGCGCCATGATCTCGTCGTCCTTACCGGAGGTGACGCTGCCATCTGAAAGACGCAGACTTACCAAACTGTTGCCCGTGGTCTGATTCGTGTTGTTCAGCGCCTCCTTGGAACCCTTGCGCGGCGAATGACAGCCATTACAAAACACCGACTCGCCCGGACGCCCCTGGATCCAACTGGTGTGCGTCTGCAGGGCGCGACCATAACGGTCGAGAACCGAAATACCGAACGGCATGTCTGCCGGCACTTCAAAAGCCATCGAACCATCCGGCGCGACTTCGACATAGCCCACTATCTGCTGCATTTCGAAATCGGTTTCGCCCAGGGCCTCACGGCTGATGCCACGCGGCGTCGGTATCGCCTTGACGATACGCGCGAAGCGGCCGGGGCGTTTGTCCGGGAGCGTACCCGTCGTCGGGGATGGATCTTTCAGCTTCGCGATGTCAGCAACCTGCGGTCGGGTATCGCAGTTGGGATAACGCGGCTTGCCGTCCAGACAGGTATTCGTACTGTTGTCTTTCATTGGAATGACGATGCCGTCCGCCGCTTCCTGCGCCGACAACACGCTGTTCGTCATGCGATTACGCGCCGGTTCGGTATCGTAAATACTGCCCACCGTGATGCTGGCCATGTTCCTTGCCTTGCGACCGGTGTCTACCCCGCTGGCTCCCAGCACCGTGGGTATGGGCCGCGGCATCAAGGCCACGGGGTCCGACACAAAGTTGATGGGATTGCCGTTGGTGTCGACATCGGGCAACACTACCGCACTCAACGTCTTACTGTTCAAATCCAGCATGTACACACCATAAGCCGGCGTCTTTTCCACGGTGACCGGACCGACTACTCCGGTAATCAGATCCGCCTGCATGACCGTCTGCGTCCGCCCGCCGGGCGTAAAGGTTACCAGCGCACGCTGGCTGCCATCCCACAACGGATACGGCGTGGTGAAACGTCCGTTGGGTGAAACCAGCGCGCCAAAATCGATCGTGGCAAAACTGGCCTGGGTCTGCGCACTCGCGCCTGACGCCACACCAGGAGCCGGCTGGTCGATCTCCGAGAAATCATTAGCATCGATCACCAACAAAGCACCGCCCTCATTGGTACGTGATAGGGGCATGGCATCCGACAGAATGCTACCGTCCTGCATTTCACGAGGATGCAGGTAACTGGTCACGCCACTGTGGGCGCCAAAATGGATAAACAGACCCGTACCGTCGGGGTTAACGTGGAATATCGAGAACTGGTTGCGGGGACCGACATGATCCCAGCGGCTGTACATAATGCGGCCATCCATGAGCACGGTGGGATTGCGGTCGTGACTCTGGTTGAAGGATATCTGCTCGATGTTGGTGCCATCGGCATTCATCGTGTGCAACACGGTGGAGGGTTCACGATCGTATTCGTCCAGGTACTGGTAGCCAACAGTCTGAACGGTCTTTTGCTGCCGGTTCGAGGAAAAAACAATGCGCCCATCGGGCAAATACGCGGGATCGACATCGTCGCCCTGATTGGCCACGGTGTCATCGCTGATAATACGGTGAAGGGCATTGGCGCTGCGGTCATATTCCCAGATATTCCACGTGGAATCCTTGGGACCCTTCATCGAGAACAATATCTTCTTGCCGTCGTACGACACTTCGGGATCCGAGACATCGCCAAGACCTTGGGTGTAGGCCGCCGTGATGTTCTTCTCCGGCGCGCTCGGCGAGGAAAGATCACGTATATAGAGATCGCCGCCCTGATGGAATGTGACACTGTCCGTAGGATTTCCCACGGCTCTGTTCGTGGCTTGGGGGTTGATCGGACGTTTTACATACGCTATCGGAACATCGTTCGCGGTGGCCGCGTCCGTGCTCCCGGCAGGACCGCTACAACCGTTCAGGATCAGCGATACTGTTGCGAGGACAATGCCAAAATATGGCTTGGTGATATTCAAGGTCTTCATTCCGCCTCCCATGATTCCCAGTAGTGCGATAAGCTGCCCTGCCAAAAATCATCTGTACTGTGTTGCTTCGGCGGTCCGACCGGCTTGAGTGGCAATATTGCTCACTGTTAGCCTCGGTACTTTGCGTCACCACCTTTCGGAGGTTATGCCCTGAACAAAGCCTGTAATGGACAACGTAACTAATTTTATGTTGACGGAGCGGACTAGGTGTTACCCTTCATCGCGTTCTGCATCGCGCGCGTCGGCAACGCCCGATCTTCTTTATAGGCGAATCGATGCTAGCACTGAGCGGAAGAAAACAGCCATATGCACAGCTGTTCCGTCCGACAAACGGAGCAGAACAAGCGCCGTCTGGCGCTTGGAAATAGCACTCGATAATTGTTAAGCGTCACTAAACAAGATGAAATGGACAGGATTGCCAAGATTGGATTTTGCGATAAGAAATCCTACCTGCACTGTTCTGTCGTGTTAATCCTGTACATCCTGTCTGATTTTTCTTTTTGCTAGGCGTTCCAGGGGGACTTTCCGTTATTTACCTGAGATGGACGCGGCAGGAACAGACACTTCACGTTGTAGGTTCTGCAACCCAGACGAAAAAAACATCCTGCCTTCGGCATCGATGACCACGGCATCGACACCAGGAATGGACTCGATCAGTTTCAACCCCTTCTCCGGTCCCAGGATAAACACCGGCTTACTCAGACCGTCCGTGGTGGTGGCGTCGGGGCCAATGATCGATGCACTGTGCACGCCCGTGGCCGAGCGGCCGGTCTTCGGGTTGAGGATGTGGTGATAACGCACGCCATCGACCTCGAAATAACGTTCATAGTCTCCGGAAGTCGAGATCGCTGAATTGATCAGCGGTATAACGGCCACGACATTGTCTTTCCGCCGCGGGTCGCGAATACCGACCATCCACGGCCGTCCTTCTCTGTCTCCCAGAACGCGGCTGTCGCCGCCGGCCGTGACCAGCGCGTGCGTGATCCCACGAGTCTTAAGCAGGGCGATGCATTTGTCCACGGCGTAGCCCTTGCCGATTCCACCCAGATCAATGCGCACACCGGGCTGCGAAAACGCTACCGTCTGCTTGTCCTTGTCCAGCAGGATGTGGCGATAGTTGATGCCGGGTAGCGCTTTTTTAATTTGCTCGTCCGTCGGTTTGATATGCCGCCGATAGTCATACATATAACCAACACTGGAGAAGGTAATATCGAAGGTCCCGCCGCTGAGTTTGGAGAATTCAACCGAACGAGTCAGGATGTCGAACATTTCCGCGCTTATGGGCACGGGGTGGTCGGCCGCCTCGCGGTTGATCCGTGACAGCTCGCTCTCCGGCTTGAACGGGCTCATCTCCCTGTCGATTCGGCGCATCTCCTCCATCACTGCATCGATGGCGGCCTCGCCCGCCGCCTTGTCGTCGGTCCAAAGCTCAACACGTATCGCCGTACCCATGATCGCTTCATCGCGGCTCAGCCATTGCGCCTGCGCAGGCATCGCCCACATGAAAAAGACAGCGCAAATGATCCCGGCCTTTAGGAATATATAAGGGAGCCCTGACTTATAAATCTTTGACACAGGGGCGTAACGACGCGGAATGCAGTTATCCATATTTTTTCCAGCTATCCTTGTTTGCAGTATTGAGATGCAAGTCGACTTATTTTCATGTACGTTGAACCATGTAGAGGTCACAAAGCGACACTCCGCATTTCCGCATTACTGATGTACCTAGCCTATCGAAAATAGACACCGTCCGTTAACGCGCGCATCGGATGGCCTTGCCCGAGTGTCAGGAAATCGAACCCGGCTGCCATCCACCTCGCCAGCAACCGGTGTCCGTCTTCAATGGCCGGATTGCTGTAACAGCTTGATCGCTTCGATCACTTCCTGGCTGTGAGCAGCGGGATCTACCTTGCGGTAAATCCTGGCGATCCGGCCTTGCGGGTCGATGATGAACGTTTGCCTGCGCGCGAAGCGGATGGGCCCGAACTTCCACAACGCGCCATATTGTTTGGCAACACTACCTTCGGTATCCGCCAGCAGGGGAAATGGTAAGGAAAATTTTTTGGAAAATTTATCGTGGCTTTCCGCGCTGCCGAGACTGACACCAAGAATCTCCGCGCCCAGTTGTTTCAACACCGAATAATCGTCGCGAAACTGGCAGGCCTCCTTGGTGCACCCCGGTGTATCGTCCTTCGGGTAGAAATAGAGCACCACCCAATGGTTCCGGAGCCCCGAGAGGGTCCGCGTCGATCCATTCTGGTCCACCAGCGAAAAATCAGGGGCAGTAGTACCAACGGTCATTTCCATCTCCTCAGCCCGGGCATGGTAACTGACAACACCGGTCAGCAGCAGGCCAAGGCCCATTATCAGCGGCAAAACAACCTTTTCCATATAGATACTCCAGGCCTGGTTGCCTATTGAACCCCGCCTGCCCGCGCAAAACCATATCTTCCTATCCCCTCATTACTTATTTCTGGTTGATCAGGCTACCCGCTACAGGGCAAAATGCGCGACTTTATTGGGTTCGGCGGATTGAGTCATAGCCGGGCGACACGGTTCCACAGTTTACGTTCAAACGAGAGAGGAAAAATCCATGAAGTTGATTCTGTTAGGCGCCCCGGGCGCAGGCAAGGGCACGGTCGCAAAGCAGCTGATGCAGCTGGACGGTGCCATACAGATTTCCACCGGCGACATCCTGCGCGGCGCGGTGCAGGCCGGCAGCGAACTCGGCAAACAGGCTAAGGCCTACATGGATCGCGGTGACCTTGTGCCAGACTCACTCATCATGGGCATCATGGAAAAACGCCTTCAGGAACCCGACTGCAAGAAGGGCTTCCTGCTCGACGGCTTCCCGCGCACCATTCCCCAAGCGGAAGACCTGAAAAAACTGCTGGCCAAGCTTGGCATCAAGCTCGACATGGCGGTGAACATCGACGTACCGCGCGAGGTTATCCTCGACCGCCTCACCACCCGCCGCACCTGTTCCAACACCAAGTGTCAGGCCATCTATAACGTGAAAAGCATGCCGCCGAAGAAAGAAGGCATCTGCGACAAATGCGGCAGCCCCGTAGTACAGCGCGAAGACGAGACCGAGGCGGCCATCAGCCATCGCCTCGATACTTATAATAAGAAAACCGCGCCACTGATCGGCTTCTATGAAAAAGAAGGCATGCTGCTCACTGTCAGTGCCACCTCCAGCGAGGCCGTTATCAGCGCGATCAAGAAAAAACTTGGTACCTGATCAGCCAGACTAAATGGATGGATGCGTGTTTGTCCGTTACTGAGAAAACACGGTAAATCTACTTACCTCGATCCACAAAAAAACCCGGCATGCGCTGGGTTTTTTTGCGTTTGCGACATAAAGCTGTTGTGCAACGACGCCCAGCACTGAATGCACGCTGGAATAATCGAGCCTGGCCCCTGCTTGCACCTCCGAGTGGGCGCGTCCTGCCGGGCGCACCAAAAAAAAGACCCCGCCATTTCTGGCAGGGTCTTCGTTGAAACTGCTTGCGCAGTGCTTGACGCTAAGCCGGCTGAACGTTCGCCGCGGACGGGCCCTTCGGACCCTGCTCCAGGCTGAATTCCACTTTCTGACCTTCGGTCAGGGTCTTGAAACCACTGCCCTGGATGGCGGAATGATGCACAAAGACATCCTTGCTGCCGTCGGCGGGGGTGATAAAGCCAAAACCCTTGGCGTCGTTAAACCACTTTACTGTTCCTGTAATCACGGTAATACCTCTGTTATGTTGAATTGCGATATTTTGCAGTTCATTCCTGGAAGCGAAATTGCGGGAGTAGCTACCAAAAAACGGGGCTTCCGAACTGATTACAAGAAGTGCACTGCAACGCCCCCACTATACACGATTCTCTTTCAATAGATACAACTATTCCCGGTCCGGGTCATTTTTGCCTCTAACGGCCAAACAACGTACGAGTACACCAACCGGCCGCGCGCTATGTCGCATAACAGCGCATCAGGATCTCATACGCCCCACGAATATCTCGGAAACGCGCCGTGTCACCGCCCTTATCCGGATGGTACCGCGCCGCTAGGCGCCGATAGGCCTGTTTGACCACCTCCCAGGAAGCATCCGCAGGTAGCTCCAGTGTCTGCAGGGCGGCCAAACGCTTGTCGAGGGCGAGATAACGCTCCCAGAATCGGTTGAGCATGGAATCCACGTCCCCATGGGTGGTCTGGCTCAAATTGTTCCAATCAAGATAATACTCGCGTAATGGCGCTTCCGCATTGTCGGTGGGCAGCGCCGACTGCCCCGAGTCTTGCAGCGATTCCAGCCGGATGGCCAGCGGGGAAATGGAAAGATACGTTCCCTCTTCAAACAATTCAGCTTGCAACTGATAAAGCGCATTCATCACCAGAAAATGCTGGCGGAACAGGGTAAGGCTTGAATTGTCACCCTTGAAGGCAAACGCCGGATCTTGCTGTGTCAGGCCCTGGATCAGATCATATTCACTCAGCCCAGACGGACTGGCCTCAATCAGTGCGCGAATGACGGTTTTGAACGGGTTGGTGGGCATCTCTAGACAATATAGTTCATCGGCTTGCCGGCCTGAAACAACGATCCCCGGTTTTTCTTGTGCCATCACCCTGAGTGGACAACAATAATGAATATGGTCAAACCACCGCATGAGACGGCCATACCGCTGCGTACCCCGCTGTTCCGCGGCGCACGGCGCCTGCGTATCGCGCTCGTCGGCATGCCCAACAGTGGCAAGAGCACCCTGTTCAAAGCGGTATCGAGCACGTCGATTCTGACCGGTGAATTGGCCGGGACGCACCGTGCCTATGGCGAGTGCGCGGTCCAGATCGGCCTCGACGAAGCACGCGTTGTCGATCTGCCAAGCATCCGTTCCCTGCACCACTTGCCCCATGACGATCTGGTAACATTGCAATATCTACTGTGGGGCGACGAACTACCGCCGGTGTCGATGCACGAACCCGGCGGGCCGCCCGCGCCCTTCGCTCCACCCGATGTCATCATCCAGGTCGTTGACGCCACCTCCCTCGAACGGCATCTGGAACTCACCCTGGAACTGAGTCTGCTGGGCCGGCCCATGGTGATTGCCCTGAACATGATGGACGAGGCGCGCAAGAAGGGACTGCATATCAGCAGCAACATCCTGAGCAAACTCCTAGGCGTACCGGTAGTATCGACGGTAGCGCTTATGGGTCACGGCATTTCAGATCTTTTCAAAACAGCGGCCGAGGCCGTGCGCCAACAGGTCTGTCCGCTACCGCAACCGGCCAGTAAACATATCTGCGAAAAACTGCAGCCCCTGAACAGGGCCCTGAACCGGACTGACCTGCAAACGGCTTTCCGCGTTCCACAACCGTTCATGCTCATACAGCTGGCGGCCAACGACAGTTACTTCTTGAAAGAAATGCAGCAGCACTTCCCCGATCTACTGCCGGAGTTGCGACGCCTGCGGACCGAGGCCGAACAAACATTGCCCCGGCCTCTGGCTGAGGAACTGCATGCCGATCGTCACCATCGCGCTGCCTTGTTATACGAAGCCGCCACCCGTGCCATAGCACCGCACAAAGACCGCGGATGGCGTTACTGGCTCGATGAACTGTTTTTGCATCCGCAGTGGGGCATGCTGGGGAGCCTCGCGGTATTCGCCGCCGTGTTATTCGTGGTGTTCGAGGTCAGCGTCTGGCTCGACTCCATGACCGCGGCCAAGCTGATCACCCTGTCGGCGGATTGGCAGCCACACTCAACGAGCGGCATCGTCGCGCGTGCGGTAGTGGATGGCTTAATTGGTCTTATTGGAATCGTTGTGCCCTACATGATCCCGCTGGTGATGTTGCTGGTGGCACTGGAAGAATCAGGCATCATGCAGCGCATTGCCTTCGTCGTTGACCGTGGCTTTCACCATCTCGGGTTACATGGCGGTGTCGCGGTACCGTTCCTACTCGGCCTTGGCTGCAACGTCCCGGCAATTTCGGCCGCGGCACTGGCCACCACCGGTCGTGAACGCGTCATCGCCTCGCTGCTGATCACCTTCGTCCCCTGTTCGGCACGCTCCGCCATTATCCTTGCCATCGCGGGAAAATACCTCGGCGGTTTTGGGGTGTTCGCCATCTTCCTGCTCTCCATTCTGGTGATCGCGCTGTTAGGCCACCTGCTCGCCCGTCATTTTCCCGACACCGGGCCCGGTCAGGTACAGGAGATTCCGCCCTACGCATTACCCCATTGGCGCTCGCTGTTCTACAACACCTGGTTGCGAACCAGTGACATCCTCACCATCGTCACCCCCTTGCTCGTGGGCGGCAGTGTGGTGCTGGCGCTGCTGAGCCATATCGGCGCCGATCACTTCATTAACACCCTGTTCACACCGGTCACCCACTGGTGGCTAGGTTTACCAATGGTGCTCGGCGTGCCGATACTCTTCGGTATCCTGCGCAAGGAACTGTCGCTGCTGATGGTATATCAAGCAGTTGGCACCTTCGATATCGGCACCTATATGAACTGGGTGCAGATCATAACCTTTCTGCTGTTCCTGACTTTCTATATTCCCTGCATCTCGACATTCGCGGTCATGCTGAAAACGATCGGCCGCAAGCACGCGCTGTACTCGGTTTCCCTGTCCGTGGGCGTTGCGCTTCTGGTGAGCGGGATCGTACGCTGGCTGCTCGAAGGCGTGAAATATTTTTCAGCGTAACGGTTCCACACTATAGGTTACATCGAGATGGTGCTCACCACCCGGCGCGAGGGTCACGACATCGTCTGCGGCGTTGGTACTCTCGACGCACACCATATTGAGATAACCGTGGTTACCAAAGTCACCCATCTTGGCGGCCTTGTCGGTCCAGGGATTCCACACCACCGTCGAGTGGCTGCCTCGTTTATGAACACGGATGCGGCGTCCGAGGCCGGGATCGTCGATCAGGCAGTCAGCCGTAGACTCAAGATAAATGCGATCTACCTCGGCGCCGATGGCCACCGGCCCAGTCTGCTGCTTGCGCTTACCACCATCCACCTTGTCTAGATACGGGCATCCGCCCAAGCCATGGATCGCCACCTTGCGGACATCGCTCACCTCAAAATAAGTGTGCAGTGCATCGCCGAGGGTAACGGGCGCGTCACCCTCGTTGCGCGTCACCAGATCGATCTCCAAAGTCCTGCCCACTGTAATGCGGGCCTCGACCGGAGTGACCTGTGGCCACTGTGCACGCGTGGCGTCATTCGGGACCAGACGAAGCACAAGATGCGTCGCGCCATTGGCGAAGGGACGCGCTTCAATCACTTCCCAGGGTACCGTCCGGGCGAAGCCATGCCCCGGATAGGAGGACTCGGTGGCATGTGGCCCAAACCACGGCCAGCATATTGGTACCCCGCCACGGATCGACTTGCCGGGGGAAAACTTCGCTGCCCGCGAGAGCCAGATCACCGGAGGTGCGCCGCGCGGGGCCCAGGTCATGACATGCGCCCCCTGCAGGGCAACCGTCGCGGCGCCCTGACTGTTGGCCACTTCGACCACGACCAGCCCACCGGGGCCTTCCTTGAAGACCACCTGGCCGGAGACTCCAAAACGGGCATTTAATGCGGAAAAATCAGGCATATTTTATATCCTCCCAAATGCGACATGGTACCAAATCAGCACGGCACGGACAGGGGCATGGCCATTCCATTACGAATCGTGGAGCCAATTGGCAAACAACGTCGCCGGATGCCCAGAATTTGTGGTATAGTGCGCCGCATAGGTTGTTTCGCGCCGCGGAAATCAGGCATTTCCATCAAGCGGTCTTCGTTAATCATCTGAAATACAAACGCGGATTCATATCATGGCCCAACCGACGACCGATGTGACGAACTCCAATGCAACCACCGCCACGGCGGATAACCACCCTTCCAAACCGCGCCCCTTCAAGGTAGCGCGCGTGGAGAAAATCGGAGCGCCGGATGGCAGCGTGGGACAGGACTGGCACCGCTATATCCTCGAAAGTGGCCGCTCCACCATTACCGGTCAGCGCAGCGGATCGCGCAAGGATGTGCTCGCGTACGCCGCACAATGTGCCGAGCAGCTCAACACCCGTGGACTCACGGGGCAGTCCATCTGGAGCCCCCGCGGCAGAAAACCTGCCGCCGCTGCCGCCACTTCTACTTAAATCTAATTAATCTAATGTAAAAAAAAGACCCCGCCAGATGGCGGGGTCTTTTTTTCGTACGCAAACAAACGGTAAACCGGACCGTGTCGTATGGCCGCTGTCAGGCACTCAGCATCTCGTGTTCTTCCTCCACATGCAGCAGTGAATTATAGTCACCCGAAAAATTCGGTACACGCTCACGACTGGAAGCATCTTCCTGCCACTCGCCGTCGATAATAATGCGGTACTGATAAATTCCCGGATTCAGCGTCAGGATCTTCTCCTGTACACCATCGACTAAACGCGTGGTGACGTTCCGATCCGGAATCCAATCGTTGAAATCACCGGCGAGTTGCACTTCCTTGCCGGCATGGCCGTAAAAGCGCAGCACCACTTTCTGCTGCCGACCATTCTCGATCAGTCGCGTTCTGGCCTCTTCAAAGGCAAGGGTCATCGCCGTCGTCAGGCAAGCCTCAGCATCGTTCACTTCTTCTTCCTCTGCTACCGCCTCCTCCTCTACCATCGCGCTCACCGGACCTAAGACAGACATCAACTCACTCGCCAGGCGGTCGTACTGCGCCGCCGCGGGCGAGGTGGGATCGTATGAAATAATCGGAACACCCTTGCGCACCGCTTCCTTCAGACGCACCGTAAACTGCACCATCACGGGCATCACCTCGTCCGCGAAACGTTCGCCGACCTCGTGCAGGAATTCCCGACATAGGCGCGTGCGACTGTCGATCAGGGTCGGCAACACACGAATGGGAATTTCGCGTTCATGGCGTTCGCGCAACGAAGCGATGGTCTCGTACATATAATCGATGCCGTTCAGACCCAGCATGCTCATCTCGACCGGGATCAATACCAGATCGGACACCATCAGTGCATTGCTGGAAAGCAGACCCATTGATGGCGGACAATCAATAACGACATAGTCATAGCGGCCCCGGAGGGAGACAAGATGAGGTTCAAGTTGCCGATCACGCTGCTCGCGGGTTACCGGAAGATGTTCCGCCGCCGCCAGTGTCATGGTCGCCGGAATCAAATCCACTCCCGTAAACACATTGGGCAGAATGATTTCTTCGATCACGGCTTCGCCGGCGAACACATCGTACAAGTCACGCGCCTCCTCGTTGTAAACCCCGAACCCGATCGACGAATGGCCCTGTGGGTCCAGATCGAGTAGTAACACCCTCTGTTCCTTTTTCCCGAGACACGCGGCGAGGTTGATCGCCGTCGTGGTTTTACCGCACCCGCCCTTCTGATTAGCAATGGCAATGATCTTCATATGGCACGCACCTCCGGCTTGTGAACAATAAAAAAGGGGGCGGTCAATCGCCCCCTCGGTTTTCCGCCCCGCTTCTCGCTTGGCAATCGCACCCAAGCGGTAACGGAAAGCGACATGAATTGATGAAACAAACAGGACAATGGGTTCCTGCTACGTTCTTTGTGGTGACATCGGCCACGCCGCCGTCTCTGTGTTGCGCTCCTGCGCAGACCACCTGCAAAGACAAAGGCAGGGGCAGAGACAAGGGACAGAAAAGATTTGGAGAGAAACAGTACTTGGACAGAACGTAGCGGAACAACAGAACCGATTGTGCCATGGCGAATCGAGTGACCTCCCCGCCACAGGGGACACAACGGCAACACTAGATGTAGCGGCAACCCCTTGTTGGCCAATCCTTTGAACCTCCATCGGGAGCACGACGCGTAAAAGTTTATTGACATAACAAGGAATGTCAAGACATGTATACCCGAAATAATGGGGTGATCCGGCCTCCCCTACCGGCTCTGGCGGGGCAACATCGAATTCATCAGGATCAGCGCAGGGTTTTCACGATTGCGAGCGGCGATGTAGTCTACTTTAGAAGGTATGACTGCTTCGCTTTCCGGTGGCAGGATAAGATTGCAAGACTTCCAATAATCTTCTTTTCCACTCCATTAACACATGAGATGAAAAAATGAAATCGCAACATGTTCTAACCTTGATCCTGGCCGCCACGCTATCGTTTACCATCAGCCTCGTTCTCGCCGAGGACAAGCCCAACAGCAAACCGAAATCCTCGGAGGATGCACGCCAAGGCAGCCGTCCGTGTGAGGAGGAAATCAAACAGCTGTGTCCGGACATTAAACCCGGCGAAGGCCGCATCGCCGAATGTGTTCGTCAGCACGAAAAAGAACTCTCACCACCGTGCCAAAAAAAACACGAGGAACTGGAAAAGCGTAAACAAACGCGGGAACGCGCGCAGAAGGCCTGCCATGACGATGTGCAGAAGTTTTGCAAAGATGTCGACTCGGGCGAAGGGCGGATTGTGCGCTGTCTGGAAGAGCACGAAAAAAATCTGTCCGAAGAGTGCCGCACCACACTTGATCGCAAGGAATCAAAACGGGGTGAGCGCCGCCGCAGAGGTCACGATGAATCAGGTGGATCACAACCTGATGAAGACGATGGCAAACGTAACTGATTTTACCTGCCACTTATGAATAGAACCGGCTTCCAGGAGATTCTGGAAGCCGGTTTTCTGCTACGACAGGGGCTCTTGCCGCGTTTCTGCACTAATCACCTCAGGCCCGCCGCCTGAGCGACCACCCACGACACAACGGCAGATCATACCGTCAGTGACTCCAACAACTCCCAACGGGCATAACAGGTGGCCAGTTCACTCGTGACCGATTCCAGGCGCGTAAGTGCGGTGGAAATTTTATCAGCCGGCTGCTGATAAAATTGTGGGTCGCTGACCGCCGCTTGCAGCCGCGACTGCTCCGCCTCCAACACTTCAATCTTTCCGGGCAACACTTCCAGCTCGCGCTGCTCCTTGTAGGAAAGTTTACGTTGTTTCTTGTCCAGATTGGCTGCCTTTGACGAGGGCGTGGGTAACCCCGGCTTGGGGCGCGATGCCATTCCCGCCTTATTGGAAACACTGCTTCCCGAACGCTGGCGCAACCAATCGGTGTAACCACCGACATATTCACCAATCCTTCCGCCGCCCTCGAACACGAGCGTGCTCGTCACCACATTGTCGAGGAATTGCCGGTCGTGGCTGACAAGGAGCAGCGTGCCCTGATAATCGAGCAGCAATTCCTCCAGTAGCTCAAGTGTTTCCACATCCAGATCGTTAGTGGGCTCGTCCATGACCAGTACGTTGGCCGGCTGCGCGAACAACCGTGCCAGCAACAGGCGGTTGCGCTCGCCACCGGAAAGAGTGCTCACCGGAGATAACAACCGCTCCGGCGGAAACAGAAAATCCTGAAGATAGCCGGCGACATGCCGTGTGCGGCCGTGGATGGTCACCGACTGGCCGCTGCCTACACTCTCCATCACCGTGGCCGATGGATTGAGCTGGGCGCGCTGTTGATCGAAATACGCCGCTTGGAGTCTGGTACCACGACGCAGGTGGCCGCTATCCGGAGACAGCTCTCCTAACAGAAGCTTGATCAGCGTACTCTTGCCGGCACCATTGGGTCCGATGATGCCGATGCGATCGCCGCGCATGATGCGCACTGAAAAATTCTTGATGACAACGGTGTCGCCGAAACGCAGGTTGACCTCTTTGGCCTCAAACACAAGTTGACCAGAATGGCTGCCCTCTTCTAGTTGCAGGTCAACCTTGCCGATGCGATCACGGCGCATGCGCCGCTGTTCACGCAAGGTTTCAAGAGCACGCACACGCCCTTCGTTGCGCGTACGCCGCGCCTTGACACCCTGCCGAATCCACGCCTCTTCCTGGGAGAGCTTCTTGTCGAACAGTGCTGCGTGCTGTGTCTCGACATCGAGCTGATCGCTCTTGCGGCGCAGATAGTCATCGTAATTGCCCGGCCAGGAAGTAAGCACCCCACGATCCAGTTCGATGATGCGCGTGGCCAGTCGTTTCAGGAAAGCCCGGTCATGGCTGATAAAAAGGACCGCCCCGGAATAATTGGCCAGGAAATCCTCAAGCCAGGTGATGGCTTCGATATCGAGATGGTTGGTGGGTTCATCGAGCAGCAACAGATCCGGCTCACCTACCAGCGCACGGGCAAGCAGCACCCGCCGCCGCCATCCACCGGATAGGATGTGCATACCCACAGCGCCGTCGAGCCCCAGGCGCGAGAGCACCGTTTCCACCCGTTGCTCCAGCCGCCAACCGTCGGCGGCCTCCAGTTCATGCTGCGATTGTGCCAGACGTCGCGCCGCCTCCGGTGTGTGGTGCTGCGCCAATTCCTGCAGGGCATGGTGGTATTGCGTAAGCAGCTGGCCCTGTTCTGCCAGCCCGCCGGCCACAACATCGAACACGGAATCGTGGCTGTCGATCGTCACCTCCTGCGAGAGCACGGCAATGCGTGTGCCCGGACGAATCCAGATATTGCCTTCATCCGGCACAGCGTCACCGCTTAATAGGCGCACCAGCGACGACTTGCCCTCGCCATTACGCCCCACCAGGCACACGCGCTCACCCCGGCGGATCTCAAACTTCACGCCATCGAGCAGCGGGCGATGGCCATAGGCGAGGGAAACTTTATCAAGACGAAGCAGGGGCATCGGGTATTCGATCCGGGAGAATTGGATGACTAGCCGGTTACCGGCCATTGGGCGTCAAATCAGAAAATGCACGCCTCGGGTTGTGTGAGGTCAGGTGAAATCGAAATCGTAGAACTCAAGCGCCATTCCCTGATCGGTTATGCGCACCACGCGCGCACCGAAGTTCGATTCGTCCTCTCCTGGGAGTGCACCGTGAATAAGAATTGTCACGGCCGAGCCGACAGGCGGACACTTATCGCGCGGCATCAACACAAACGCCCCGCCCGCACTGAGATCATGGGTATAAACCGTCACCTTACCGAGAGCAGGACCGATAATCTCGGCCTTAAGCGAAATGAGATTGCGTGAGTGCTTGCGACGATCATCATCCTGCCTATTCACGCACCTGTCTCCAGGAAAAGGTTTCCAATACATATTTTGGACAGCCACTCTAGCAAGTTTGGGCAACAAAGTGGATTCTCAAATTCGGCAGCGGCTTACGCATCGCCCTTGAGATTCAAGGCATATTCATACAGTCTGTTTTTCTTGAGTCCGGTGATCCTAGCCGCGAGCGCGGCGGCTTGGCTGACCGGCAGTTCTTCGAGCAGGATTTTAAGGATGCGCTCGGCCTCCGTGTCCACGACCTCCTGTTCCGCACGCAGGGCGCCATGGACAAGAATGACAAATTCGCCGAGCTGCTGATCGGGATCACGCTGGGTCCATTCAAGCAGTTCCGTCAACGTGCCGGAGCGGATCGTCTCGAACTGCTTGGTCAGTTCGCGCGCGAGCACGGCTTCGCGCTCGCCCCCGAAGACCTCAGCCATGTCCTTGAGACATTCGAGAATACGGTGCGGACTTTCGTAAAAAATAAGGGTACGGGCTTCACCATGCAGTCTTTCAAAGGTGGCGCGGCGCGCGACAGATTTCGGCGGCGGGAACCCCTCATACACAAAGCGGTCTGAGGGCAGACCAGAGGCGGAAAGCGCGGCGATGGCCGCACAGGCACCGGGCACAGGAACGACGCAAATACCCGCCTGTCGGGCGGCGCGTACCAACAGATATCCTGGGTCACTGACAAGTGGAGTACCCGCATCGGTAATAAATGCGATAGACTTATTATCCTTCAGTAATTCAATCAGCTTTGGAACCTGTTCACGCTCATTATGCTCATGGACGGCCACTGTTTTCGTGCCAATACCGAAATGCCGCAAAAGCTTGCCGCTGTGGCGCGTGTCCTCAGCCGCGATGAGATCGACTTCGGACAGGATTCGCGCAGCGCGCGGGGTCATGTCCTCGAGATTGCCGATTGGCGTGGCCACCATATAAAGCACACCCACATTTGACACGAAAGTCTCCGATTCGATACTTTCGCGCATTCTAAACAGGAAACCGCATGAAACCTATCCGCTGGCTTGCCACCCTTATAATAATAAGTGCCACCCTGCTCACTGGCTGCGAAACCACGCGTATGGCGCCGCCCGCAATCGAGCTGCCGGCAAGCGCCGCCGTGGCGGGAAAAGCCGAGCGCGACGGCGAATACGTCCTAGCCGCGCATGAATACACACGCCTCGCACAAACCGCCCAAGCGCCGCAAAAGCAGCACTTTCAATTACAGGCCGTGACCGCCTTCCTCAAAGCAGGGCAGATACACGATGCACACACACTGGTGGAAACCATCAATGTCACGCGCATCGATCCTTCCTACCTGGCGCGCAAACGCATCCTGCAGGCACGTCTGGCCAGCATGGAAGGTGCCCAAGAAATAGCGATCCGCCTGCTCGATGAGGCCAACCGCGTGCACAATCTCAACCCGTCGACGCTTTCCGATATCCACAGCGCACGCGCCCAGGCGGAACTGGCGCTCGATAACCCCATTGGCGCGGTGCGCAATCTCTTGGCCCGCCAGCAGTACATCGTCAACAAGGAGGACGTGGCGGAGAATCAGCGACAGCTGTGGAAGATACTTGTCTCGCTGCCACGCGCAAGACTATCGATAGAATTCAACAATGCGCGCGATCCTGCGCTCAGCGGCTGGATTGAACTGGCGCTAATTGCCGTGGAGAACGCCGGCAATGCCAACCGCCTCACCTATGCCGTCGAGCAATGGAAAAAGACCCACCCCACGCACACCGCGCTCGAATACATCGTCCCCACGATCGCCACGTCGTCCGCCCCAAGCATCACCGGACGTACCGACCGTATCGCACTGCTGTTGCCACTCACGTCCGGGTATGCGGTCGCGGCGCAGGCCGTGCGCGACGGCTTCATGGCGATGGATGCCACCAATGCCGATCCTGACAAACCCACGATAAAGATCTATGACATCGGAGCCGACCCCGCGAAGGCACCGGGGTTCTATGACATGGCCGTGAACGATGGTGCGCAACTTGTCGTCGGTCCGCTCGGGCGCGAGGCGGCCGAAACTATCATGCGCCAGGCAAACCTCAAGGTACCGACACTGATGCTGAGTCACACCGACGAAGAACCGGGTTCAGCGGTGAAATATCTTTTCCAGTTCGGTTTACCACCGGAACAGGAAGCGCGCCAAGTGGCCGAACGCGCCTATCTCGATGGCCATCGTCAAGCCGCCGTGTTCTATCCGAAGTCGCCATGGGGCGACCGCATGACAACGGCGTTTACCAATCACTGGCAGCGCCTGGGTGGCGTGGTCGTGTCGAGCCAACCTTACAATGAGGAGGACAATGACTACTCCGATTCCATTAAGCACCTGCTCAATATCACGCAAAGTGAGGAGCGCAGGAATTTGCTCGAAAAGACACTGGGCCAGAAACTGCAATTCGAATCACGTGCGCGCCAGGACATTGACTTCATCTTCCTCGCCACCGACGCCAAACATGGACGACTGCTCAAACCGCAGCTCAATTTCTATCACGTCGCCCATATCCCGGTGTATTCCACCTCGCGCATTTTCACCGGCAAGAGCGATCCGATGCAGGACATCGATCTCGATGGCATCCGCTTCTGCGACATGCCGTGGATGCTGGTGAGGGATGGGAAAATCGAGCAACTGCGCCAGACACTGCAACACGACTGGCCCTATGCACACAGCGATCTCGACCGGCTCTATGCACTCGGTATCGATAGCTACACCATTCTACCGAACCTGAATCGCATCAGTATGGAGTCCACAACCCGCTTTAGCGGTGTCACCAGCGGCCTATCGCTGGAACGCGACGGCCGGCTGCATCAGCAACTCCTGTGGGCACGTTTCCATAAAGGTGTTCCACAACTGATCGAAAATGATGCCGAACCCTCCGCCCCATCTCAGCCACGGTCATAAGGCATAGGACATGGCATGCACCCATCTGCAGCACCAAGATCTGACGCTGAAAGCGCGGAATTACTGCAGTCCTTATGGTGAAATTGACCTGATCATGCGGGAGCGGGATACCCTGGTTTTTGTCGAAGTGCGCTTCCGCAAGACCCCGGATTTCGGAACACCCGCCGAAACCGTGGGTGAGCGCAAACAGACAAAACTGCGGGCCACGGCCGTACATTACCTGCAACACACGCCACGGGCCTCCAAGAAAGCCAGCCGTTTTGATATTGTAGCCATCAGCGAAGATGGCGATGACAGCCTGAGCTGGTACCGAAACGCGCTTGAATAACAAGGAACCCATGAACAAAAACGAAACACCGGCAGCCAATGCGACGGCGCTCATCACGCGTGTCAAAAACACATTTCAGGAAAGCATCCTGACCACGCGCAACAGCATCGACCCGCTCGCCCCGCTGATCGCGGCGGCGGCCTCACACATGATTCATTCGCTGCTCTCCGACCACAAAATTCTCGCCTGTGGCAACGGTGGCTCGGCCGCTGATGCACAACATTTTTCCGCCGAGATGTTGAACCGCTTCGAGCGCGAGCGTCCGGGACTGCCGGGAATCGCGCTCACCACCGACACATCGACCATTACGTCGATCGCCAACGATTACCACTTTGATGACATTTTCGCGAAACAGGTGCGGGCGCTGGGCCAACCGGGCGATATCCTGCTCGGCATTACCACCTCGGGCAATTCACCAAATGTCATCCGCGCGGTCGAGGCGGCACACGAGCGCGACATGATTTGCATCGCTCTGACCGGACGCGATGGCGGCGAGATTGTCTCGGTGCTCTCGGGGGATGATGTCAACATCTGCGTACAGTCAACCTCTACGGCACGCATCCAGGAAGTGCACGGTATCATCATCCACTGCCTGTGTGACCTGATTGATTACCAACTGTTGGGCCAGGGATGACCAACACGCCCTTTCGCACTCCGCGCCGGGCGTATGCCCGTTCCCCCGGGATCTCCCCTTGACCACCAGCGAATCCAAAATCGTACGCGATTCCTCGAAGCTATCCGCGCACCTAACAGCGCTGGCCCGCCCCGTTGTCTTCACCAACGGCTGCTTCGATATTCTTCATCGCGGTCATGTTGCCTATCTCGAGGAAGCGGCGCAGTTTGGGAAAAGTCTCGTCCTGGGCGTCAACAGCGACAACTCCGTCCGGCGGCTAAACAAAGACACTGATCGGCCGATCAACCCGCTTGAGGACCGCATGACCATACTCGCCGCGCTGGCGTGCGTCTCGCTCGTCGTACCATTCGACGAAGACACGCCGTTGGCATTGATCCGTATCGTGCACCCCGATCATCTGGTCAAGGGCGGCGACTGGGCGCCGGAAAAAATAATCGGCAGCGACTGGGTCCGGGCCTATGGGGGAGAGGTGCACTCCATCCCTTTCCGGTTCGAGCGTTCCACCACCGACCTTCTCCGGCGCATCCGCGGACATGGCTGAACTTTCTGGCCGATTCCTCGAGGAGCTCAAGGCGGCGCTGGGAACGGACAATGTGTTCACCGACCCAGCCGACCGCTGGCCCTACGGCGGCGACAATTCGCGCAAGCACACCCAACCGGATGCAGTCGCCTTCGCTACCACGCACGCGCAGGTACTCAATGCCGTGCGCCTGTGCCATCGACACGCTGTCCCGATCGTGGCACGTGGACGCGGCACCGGCACCACCGGCAGCGCCATTCCGCTGCGTGCCGGACTGGTGCTGTCACTTGAACGCATGGACAGTATCGTTGAGATCGATCCCGCCAACCGCGTGATGCGCGTGCAACCCGGCGTGCTCAATCAGGCCGTGCAGGACAAAGCCGCGGAGCATGGGTTCTTCTGGCCACCGGATCCCACCAGCAGCGCCTATTGCACCGTTGGCGGCAACATCGCGCTCAATGCGGCCGGCCCGCGCGCGCTCAAATACGGAACCCCGCGTGAAAACGTGCTGGGCCTGACCGCGGTCACGGGCCAAGGTGAGGAAATCCATACCGGCACCTACACCACCAAGGGTGTCGTGGGTTACGACCTGACACGCCTCATCATCGGCTCCGAGGGAACGCTCGCGCTGGTCACGGAGGCGACGCTCAAACTCACCCCTCTGCCTGAAGCACGGCGAACATTGCAAGCGGTGTATGCCACTGTGCGCACGGCGGCTTCGGCGGTCTCGCGCATCATGGCGCAACCGGTCACTCCCTGCGCACTCGAGTTCATGGATGCCGCCGCGATCGAGATGATCCGTCATTATTCTCAGGCCGATCTTCCGCAGGGTGCCGGGGCCTTGCTCATGATCGAAGCAGACGGACCGGATGCCGCCATGGAGGCGGCAGTCGCTGCCATCTCGGCAGCGGTACGTGGAGAAGGTTTATTGAATTTCACGGCGGCGAAAACCAAAGAAGAAGCCGCCGCCCTGTGGGCCACGCGCAAGGCATTGTCGCCTGCGCTGCGCACCATTGCACCGAACAAGCTCAATGAAGATGTCGTGGTGCCGGTGTCGCGCATTCCTGAGCTGATCGATGGCCTGGATCGCCTAAGCCGCGATTTCGGTATTCCGATCGTGAATTTCGGCCATGCCGGTAATGGTAATATCCATGTCAATCTGCTTTATGACACTCAGGATCCGCAACAGGAAAAGAATGCACGTCCCTGCCTCTCACAGGTCTTTGACCTTGTTCTGCGCCTGGGGGGAACGCTTTCGGGCGAACATGGCATCGGCGTGGAAAAACGCGATTACATCAACCGCGCCATAGACCCGGCAACACTCGACTTGATGCGCGCGATAAAGCGCCAATTCGACCCCAAGGGGATCCTGAATCCAGATAAGATATTCCCGCTGGCTGACCGGCGGTAACATTTTAGAAAGTATTTGGATTTACGCTATGGAAAGGCATCGCACTGTGATAGAACCGATTCAGTCGAACAACCAAGGAGACCATGATGAAACGCGCCCTTTCGGCTTTTGCTGTCCTGTTTGTCGCCGCCTCACCAACCCATGCCGCCAATAATATTGATCAGATCAACCAGTTGGCACAAACGGATTTCCGCAAGCTATCGGAAGATCTCGGTGCGGCACTGAGTTACAAGGCGGTCACCCCGGCCAAACCGCTTGGCCTAACCGGCTTCGATCTCGGCATGGAAGTCACAGCGACAAAACTCCAGAACCCCGCGGCCTGGCAGCGCGCGAGTTCCGGCACGGCGCCGAGTACGGTATATATTCCCAAACTGCACCTGCACAAGGGTCTGCCGGCAGGCATCGATCTGGGTGCGTTCTATTCATCTGTTCCCGGCAGCAACATCAAGTTGTGGGGCGCCGAGGTGCGTTATGCACTTCTTGATGGCAGCATCGCCACACCCGCTCTCGGCCTGCGCGGCACCTACTCTAAACTTTCCGGCGTCAGTCAGCTCGATTTTCACACAACCGGTCTTGAGCTGGTTCTGTCGAAGGGATTTACAATCTTCACGCCCTATGCCGGCATCGGACGCGTGTGGACAGTCTCCGATCCAATCAACGTGACCAATATAAAGAAGGAGGAATTCTCCCAAGGAAAATATTTTGTCGGTGGCAACCTCAACTTCGGCCTGGCCAACCTCGCCCTCGAAGGCGACAAAACCGGTGACGCGACTTCCTACAACATCAAGCTCGGTTTCCGGTTCTGATCGCCTGAGAGTTTATTGAAAAAGTCTTCGTCACCCCGGCGCAAGCCGGGGTCCAGAAAATTTGAATCAGTAAAATCGTAAAATCAATAATGTGCTGGGTTCCGGCTTGCACCGGAATGGCGAATTCGGATGTTTTCAGATTTTTTCAACAAATCCCTAGCGTTCGGACAGCTCCATCTTGTCGCCCTCACGCTTCATATCGAGCTGCCCGAGAAATGACATGCCGAGCAATACCTCTGAGGGGCTGGCGCCTTCGGTGACGCTGCCGGCCACATCGTGCAGAACGACGTCACCGACCTGGACTGTATTCAATCGGAGATTATAGGTGCGCACATAACCGCCGGCGGTGTTGGCCACGCCTGGCCGTCCGTTCTTGCGGTAGTCCAGACCGAGACGATTGGCGACCTGACTGTTCATGGCGACCACCGTCGCACCGGTGTCGACCAGAAAATGCACTAACACACCATTAATAATTCCATCGGCAAAAAAATGTCCGCCCCGATCCGGGTAGAGCGTGGCACTGCTCCGGCCGGTGGCCTTGAAACTAGCCACCACCACACCGAGTTTCAGCGTCTCGCGCTTGCCGTTAATTTCAATTACCGCCTTCTCCTCCTGCGTGTCAGCGGAAAGCAGCTTGACACCCTCGGGACTGGCCTCGCCACTTTTCAACACGCGGCGGGCGCCATCAATCAACAGAATGGCCTTGTCCTTAAAGAGCGCCTGGATGGTAATGTCTTGCGCGCCCGCCCAGAGGGGCAGCAAAAACACCAGCATGGCGATAAATAATCTGCGGCTGTATCTCATATGTTTCTTAATTTTTCGATCGGCTATAAAATCGCCGCATGCAGGAAATTCTTGTCTTCCGTCATGCGCCACATGAAGGCCCAGGCTATCTGGCCGATTACCTTGACCACCGCCGGCTTTCTTATCGCCTCATTCGCATCGACCAGAACGACACGATCCCTACAAGCATAGACGGCGTCGCGGGATTTATCTTCATGGGCGGTCCCATGAGCGTCAATGACCCGCTCCCCTGGATTCCCAAAATAACTAAGCTCATTCAACAGGCTATCGCCGCCGATGTGCCGGTGCTCGGCCACTGTCTCGGTGGACAACTGATCAGCAAAGCGCTCGGAGGCACGATCACGAAGAATCCAGTCAAGGAGATAGGTTGGCTCCCGGTACAACGCCTCGACAACAGCGTGGCGCACAACTGGCTGGGCGATCTGCCGCCGAAGTTCGAGGTATTCCACTGGCATGGCGAGACCTTCTCCATCCCACCGGGCGCTACCTGTATTCTGAGTTCGCGCGATTGCGCCAATCAGGCCTTCGTCATCGGCAAAACGCTGGCCTTCCAGTGTCATATTGAAATGACCTCCGACATGGTGCGTGAATGGGCGCGTGTCAGCGTGGAAGAACTGACACCGGTATGTGTGACCGTCCAGAATCCACAAACCATGATGACCAATCTTGATACCCGTGTGAAGCGTCTGCAAAGACTTGCGGACAAATGCTACGACCGTTGGATACAGGGCCTGAGGTAGGTCGCCATCCATGAGCCCGGTGCTAATCATCGTCACCATGCGACATCCGACGTCGGCACCTTCGCCCCTTACCCTCTCGCACCTACGCGGAAGAGAAAAAGTTAGCGAAAATCCATGTTAAGAATTGGTGTTGATCTTGGCGGCACCAAAACCGAAGGCATCGTCATGAACCATGCCGGAAAAATTCTTTTCCGTGAACGCCGCCCCACACCACAGGCTCAAGGCTATGACGCCATTCTCGAAAACATCCGCACGCTGGTGCTCGATCTGGAAAAAATGGCGGGGCAGCCCTGTCGCGTCGGCATCGGCACGCCAGGCGCAATCTCAACGCATACGGGCTGCCTCAAGAACTCCAACACCGTATGCCTCAATGGAAAACCGATCCATAAGGATATCGAACAAATCCTGAATCGTCCGATTCGTATCGCCAACGACGCCAACTGCTTCACGCTATCCGAAGCGCTTGATGGTGCGGCGCGCGGCGAGGCTATCGTGTTCGGTGTCATTCTCGGCACAGGCGTCGGTGGTGGCGTCGTGGTGAATAATCATCTGGTCGAAGGGTTACAACACATTGCCGGCGAATGGGGTCACAATCTGCTGGAACCCGATGGCCCGCCCTGTTATTGCGGCCGGCGTGGTTGCGTGGAGACCCTGCTTTCAGGACCCGGGCTGGCACATGATTACAGCATGCACGGCGGCGATCCGTCCATTGACGCGCAGGCGATCGTCGAACGCGCGGCACAGGGCGACGCCCCGGTGGAATCCGCAAACGGGTCTAACCATAAGACAGGACGAACACGCGGAGCAGGTAGGGTTTCTGTTACGGCCTACAGCCCTCGGCTCGATCCCATCGCCGAGGCCGCCATGCAGCGCTATCTGGACCGATTCGGCCGGGCGCTCGCCACCGTTATCAACATCCTCGACCCCCACGCCATCGTGCTGGGTGGCGGCATGTCCAACATCAGGCGCCTCTACACCGAAGGCCGCGAACGTGTGGCACGACATGTTTTTAACGATGAGTTGCGCACACTGATTCTGCCCAACGTCCACGGCGACAGTTCGGGTGTACGCGGAGCGGCCCATCTCTGGGTACCCTGATCCCGTCAAAGTTAATCAACTTTGATAAACATCAAGGTTTCCCCACGTTACCTGGTTTAAAAAGGCACCACTACATTAAAACACCAGGGAGCGTGAAACTTTGCTTAAGGAGTTTTTCCATGAAACGTAAACTTTTATACAGAATGGTTGCCGCCTCGATGCTGACGGGATTGTCGGCCGCTGCTCTCGCGCAGGATCTGGATCGCGACAAACTTCAAACACAAGACCGCGACAGATTGCAGACCCAGAACAAAGACCAAACCCGAGACCAGATCCGCGACCGTGATATCTACGGCTCGCAGCTGATGACAACGGGGGAGCGCAGCGAATATCGCGCCAAAATGCGTGCCACCAAAACCACACAGGAACGTGAACAGATTCGCAAGGAACACCACGAGCGCATGAAGGAACGCGCCAAGGGAAAAGGGGTAACGCTTCCGGAGGAACCGCCGGAGCGTGGCAAGGGCATGGGACCACGCGACGGCATGGGACCTGGTGGGGGTATGGGCCCCGGGATGGGCGGTATGCGTCGCTGATTCGCCATGCCGACATATTTTCATGACTAACACGACATTTGCGTACCCCTCTCCCCACTTGCGGGAGAGGGGTTGTGTGAGAATCAGAAAATCCGGTCTTTCCTTATTTCTGCGTTACACTCTGCCACCCAAGTTCAGTGCCAGCATCCATCCGCTCAGGAGGAATCATGTTACGCCTACCGGTTTCACTACTCGCCTTCGGCTTGATGATTGCTTTCACCCAGACAGGCTTCGCCGCTGAACCGACACACCTCAAGCTCTACACCACCCAAGGCAAGTTTGACACCGTCCGGGAGGATGTTGAAATCGCCATCACTAGCCGCGGCTTGGTGCTGGATTATGTCTCGCATATCGGCGCCATGCTCGAACGAACCGGCAAGGACATAGGCGCCACGAAAAAAGTGTTCGACAAGGCCGAGTCCTTGCTATTCTGTTCCGCCAGTGTGTCCCGTCACACCATGGAAGCCGATCCCACAAACATTGTGTTCTGTCCCTACAGCATCGTGATCTACACCCTCCCGCAGGACCCGAAGACGGTATATGTCGGCTATCGCCGCCCGGTGTCCACGGCTGCCGAGCCCTCGAAGGCTGCGCTCAAGGAAGCCGAAGACCTGCTCGACGGCATCGTGCGCGAGGCGCTGAACCTCAAATAACCGCCGTGAAGCACACCGGCCTGCCCGTTTGATGGGCAGCCATTCTGGCTTATACTTCGCGCCTCCCCGTAGGGGGAAGTTCCGTTCAAAACTAATCACAACACGAGTGCTCCATGCGCGTCTCCCGATTTCTGTTGTCCACCGTCAAAGAAACCCCCGCCGATGCGGAGGTGATCAGCCACCAACTCATGCTGCGCGCCGGCATGATCCGCAAACTGGCAGCCGGTCTCTACACCTGGCTGCCACTTGGCCTGCGCGTGCTGCGCAAGGTTGAACATATCGTGCGCTCGGAAATGAACCGCGCGGGTGCGCTGGAAGTGCTGATGCCGGCAGTGCAGCCGGCCGAGCTGTGGCAAGAATCCGGCCGCTGGGACAAATACGGGCCGGAGTTGCTGCGCATGAGCGACCGCCACAAGCGCGATTTCTGTTTCGGGCCGACACACGAGGAAGTCATCACCGACCTCATCCGCCGCGAGATCAAGAGCTACCGGCAATTGCCGGCCAACTTCTACCAGGTACAGACCAAATTCCGTGATGAAATCCGCCCGCGCTTCGGCGTCATGCGGGCACGTGAATTTCTCATGAAAGACGCGTACTCGTTCCACCTCGACGAGGCCTCGTTGCGGGAAACCTATCAGGTGATGCACGACACCTACACGCGTATTTTCCAGCGTGTGGGCCTTGAGTTTCGCCCCGTGGCGGCTGACACCGGCGCCATCGGCGGCAGCAACTCGCATGAATTCCATGTCCTCGCCGACTCCGGCGAGGACGCCATCGCCATTTGTACCACCTGCGATTACGCCGCCAACATCGAGCTGGCCCAGGCCCTGCCACCGATGGGAAAACGTACCGGTGCTGTCAATGAAATGGAAACCGTCGATACACCGGGGCAACACACGATCGTGGAGGTCACTCGTTTCCTCAAAGTCGACCCGAAACAGACAGTCAAAACCCTGCTGGTCAGGGGATCAGGCGGCGTGGTCGCGCTGGTGCTGCGTGGCGATCACGAACTCAACGTCATCAAAGCCGAAAAGCTGCCACAGGTAGAGAAACCACTCGCGTTCGTCACGCCCAGCGAAGTCGAACTCGCCGCCGGTTGCGAGCCGGGTTCTATCGGTCCGGTGGGCCTCAAGATTACCGTGATCGCCGATGAATCTGCCGCACGGCTTGCGGATTTTATCTGCGGTGCCAACACCAACAACAAGCACTTGCGCCACGTCAACTGGGGCCGGGATTTACCGGAACCGGTCGTGGCCGACATCCGCAACGCCGTGGATGGCGACCCTTGTCCACATTCGCAACAGTCCGGCTGCCAGGGAATACTCAGTATCCGTCGCGGTATCGAGGTCGGTCATATTTTCCAGCTCGGCACCCGATACAGCGAGGCGATGCAGGCGACCATACTCGATGAAGCCGGCAAAGCCGTCACCATGCCCATGGGTTGCTACGGCATCGGCGTGTCGCGCGTGGTGGCGGCGGCCATTGAACAGAATCACGACAACAACGGCATTATCTGGCCCGATGCCATCGCCCCCTTCCATATCGCGCTCGTGCCGATCGGCTACCGCAAGTCGGACAAGGTGCGCGAGACCATAGATCAGCTGTACGGTGAACTGGTGCATGCCGGATTCGACGTATTGCTCGACGACCGCGACGAACGCCCGGGCGTGATCTTCGCCGACATGGATTTGATTGGCATACCGCACCGCGTCGTGGTCGGTGACAAAGGACTCGCCAAAGGTGTCGCCGAATACAAAGGCCGGCGTGAAGCAGCACCGCGCGAGATTCCGCTTGCTCAAATTGTGGCGGAACTCACCGGCCTGGTGAAATGCTGAAATTCACACCGAAAAAAATCGGGAGAGGTTTTAGGCTCAAGCTAACTCAGGCAGAAACAAGTAGTTAGGGATAACCTGGCTTGCTTGATCCCGATCATTTGCAGGACGCCCCTGCGCCCGATATGATGCGCGCCGTTTTCTGACCTCACCGCGGCGCACCATGTCTATCGAACAATTCGAATCTTGGTCTCTCACCATCGGTGTTGGTGGGCTCATCGTCTGGATGCTGCTCATCATCTGGAAGATGGGCAAGGAATCACAGGCCGGGAAATACGGTTACTTCGTGCTATTCCTCGCGCTGGGTCTCGGCTTTATCGGGTTTATCGCCAAAACAGTTCTCGTCGAACTACTCAAGCTATAAAAAGGCTCGGACACATCACTGGGGCAGACACCGCAGGGTGGGCGTAGCCACCCTGCGTGTTTCAGTAGCGTTGTCTGCAATTACTTCGTCTTACAGGTATTCATGCCAAACAGCGTATAGGCTGGGCAGAAACCGACAAGGCCCATGACCAGCGGCAACAGGCCAATCCAGCCCCAAGGTGTCTGCGGACCGACGAACACCAGGCTGAGCAGTCCTAGCCCCACCACCACACGCACCACGCGATCGATAGATCCTTCGTTGCAAATCATACAAATTACCTCCGATTGAAAGAATGGGTGATCACAGTTCTAGTGCAACAACCACTGGCACTGGTATTACCTTAACGCCCGTTGCCTCGGAAATCTGTGACAAACTCACAAAGACGGCTGACCCGCCGATAGGGTCAGCGCCGCGATATCCCGGACCACGATTTGCCCGCGATCGAGTGTAATCCAGCCATGACGCTCGAATTCCTTGAGTAAGCGGCTCACCACCTCGCGCGCGCTGCCGAGCTCGGCCGCAAGCTGCTGGTGCGTAATGACGATGCGCCCCGAGGAACCGCCAAGCGCCAGCAGACGCTGAGCAAGGCGACTGTCCATGCGGCCGAAGGCGACTGCCTCGACCAGCGCCATAAGATCAGCCATGCGCGCACTGAAGGAACTGAACACAAAGCGGCGAAAGGTCTCGCTGGATGACAGCAGCGCATGAAAGGACGCTAGGGGCAATGCTCGCGCCAATACGTCGGTTTCCGTCACCCCCTCCGCCGGATAACGTTCGCTCGCCAGCAGGCAGGACGTAGTCAGCACGCAGGTCTCACCGGACTCGACACGGTAGAGCACGATCTCGCGGCCGTTCTCGGCCACTTTCTGCACCCGCACCGATCCCTCGACCACCATGAAATAGTTGTCACAAACATCGCCTGGGCGAAAAATGGTTACGCCCACGGGAACATGCAGCACCTGGGCCGCGGCAAGAAGGCGCTGTCGCTCTGCTTGCGGAACCGCAACCAGTGCGGGGAAACGGCTCAACCAGTCATCTGCTCTCGTGTCGTCCAAAATACACCTCAGCTCGTACGTCGACGCACCGCCAGCACGTTTGGGATCTGATCGATCAACGACAGAACACGGCTCAGGGTTTCGATGTTCGCAATCTCGAGTGTGAAAGTCATGCGTGCGAGTTGCTGTTTATCGGTCACGGTACTGGCACCAAGCACATTGATCTTTTCATTGGCGAGCAGCCCGGTGATGTCCCGCAACAGCCCAGGGCGATCGTAGGCGGTGACCTCCACCTCCACTGGATAGGTTCCACCGCTGTCCACGCCCCAGCTTACTTCGATCAGACGCTCACCATGCTCATCGTGGTGCCGCAACGCATTGGGGCAATCCTGCCGATGCACGGTCACGCCCTGACCGCGGGTAATGAAGCCTACAATCGGATCGCCCGGCACCGGATTGCAGCACTTGGCCATGCGCGACAACAGGTTGCCCACACCCTGAATCATCACCCCACCGGGCTTGGGCCGCTCGAAGGGACCGCGCGGCGCGATCACCGGCCGGATCTCGCGCAACGACGGCTCCGTAATCGCATGCACCGCGGTCATGATCTGCGCCGACTTCACCTCGCCGCGCCCAAGGGCGGCGAGGAAATCGTCGACCTTGTGAAACTGAAGATGTTGCGCCAGCTTTTCGTAGTTCACGTCGGCGAGTCCCAGGCGGTCGAACTCGCGCTCGAGCGCCTCACGCCCGGCGGCGACCACAGTTTCGTAGTTCTGTTCGCGGAACCAGGAGCTGACCTTGGTGCGCGCCTTGGAGGTCTGCAAGTACCCCAGATGCGGCGAGAGCCAGTCGCGCGAGGGTCCGCCCTCCTTCACCGTCAATACCTCAACCCGGTCACCGGTTTTGAGCGCATAGGTGAGCGGCACCATGCGGCCGTTGACCTTGGCACCACGGCATCGGTGGCCGACGTCGGTGTGGATGTGATAGGCAAAATCGAGCGGCGTGGCGCCAGCGGCGAGATCGACGATGTTGCCCTTGGGCGTAAACACATACACACGCTCGCTGAACACTTCGGACTTGAACTGATCGACAAATTCGGCAGCCTCCGCCACTTCGTTTTTCCATTCGAGCAGACTGCGCAACCAGGCGATCTTGCGGTCAAAGGCCTGGTCGTGTTTTTTGTCTTCCTTGTAGCGCCAGTGCGCGGCCACGCCCAGTTCCGACTGCTGATGCATGTCGTGCGTGCGAATCTGTACTTCCACGGTCTTGCCCTCCGTGCCAATCACTGCCGTATGGATAGAGCGATAATTGTTCTCTTTGGGCGTAGCGATGTAATCGTCGAACTCACCGGGAATATGCTGCCACGACGAATGCACCACGCCGAGCGCGGCATAGCAGTCGCGCACGGTCGGTACCAGCACGCGCACGGCGCGCACATCATAGATTCGCTCGAAGTCCTTGCCCTTGCGGCTCATCTTGCGCCAGATACCATAGATATGCTTTGGTCGGCCGCTGACGTCGGCATCGATATTCGCCTGCTTGAGCTCATGGCTTAATTCCTTCACAAAGCGCGTGATGTACTGTTCACGGTCGCTGCGGCGCTCAGCTAGATGTTCGGCAATTTTCCGATAGGCCGAAGGTTCCAGGTAACGAAACGCCAGATCTTCGAGCTCCCACTTGAGCTGCCAGATACCAAGCCGGTTCGCGAGCGGCGCAAAGATATCCATGGTCTCGCGCGCAATGCGCTTCTGTTTCTCCTCCGAGAGCGCGCCGAGGGTACGCATGTTGTGCAACCGGTCGGCCAGCTTGATCAGCACCACGCTCACGTCCTCGGCCATCGCCAGCAACATCTTGCGCAGGCTTTCGGCCTGAGCATGGTCCTTGCGACTGCGCTCGGTCTCGCCGCGAAATTCCTGGATCACGGCCATCTTGGTGACGCCATCGACGAGTATCGCCACGCGGTGGCCGAAATCCCGTTCGATGTCTTCGAGCGTAATCTTGGTGTCTTCGACCACATCGTGAAGGATGGCGGCGACGATGGTTTCTGGGTCGAGCCCGAGATCCGCCAGGATCTTCGCCACCGCCAGCGAATGTTGCAGAAACGGCTCACCGGACAGGCGCATCTGGCCAGCATGGGCCTGCTGCGCGAGCAGACAGGCACGGTGAATGAGCGCGATCTCTGCAGGCGTACGATCCGCGGCAATCTCCTGAAGCCAGGTCTCGAGATCGACAGTGCTGCCATCCGTGTCGGTGAGATTGTCTTTAGCCTTTGCCATAGAAAACCACCATATTGATTCAAAACGATTATACGCCCGCTGCCATTGTCATCGCTTGCGGAAATGCGGCGTCTGTCCTATTTTTCTCAGTAGATGGTTACCCAGTTTTCTCGGAAATTCCATGATTCCCCTGACACAACGAGACTACGTACAGACCGGCATACGCTCACTTCTCGGCGGCATGATGCTGTTGCTGTGGTTCTGCCTTGGCCCGACTATGGCACTGGCCGAGGAAATCGATCCGGAACTTAGGGCGCTGGTAAAGAAGGCGGCTTCCGCAACCGACAGCTTTGCCGACAGGTTCGACGCCGAGGTGTGGTTGACGGACATGTCGCATCGGCTCGAGAAGCGCGTCCCGGACCCGAGTTATCGCATCGAGCTTTTGAAGAACGTCCACTACGAGGCCAATCGTGCCGGACTGACGCCGGAGCTGGTGCTCGCGATCATCGAAGTGGAAAGTAATTTCAGTCAGTACGCCATATCCCACGCTGGTGCGCGCGGGCTGATGCAGGTCATGCCGTTCTGGCTCAAGGAGATCGGCAAGCCCGGTGACAGCCTATTCCGCATCCACACCAATCTGCGGCTCGGCTGTACCATCCTCCAATATTATCTGACGAAGGAAAGAGGCAACTTGCAGATGGCGCTGCGCCGCTACAACGGTACCACCGAGCGCCGCTATGCAGACCGCGTCAACGTGGCGCTCAAGACGCGGTGGTACCGCCAGTAGGTCAGTGGCGCACAGAGAACCCGACAAAAGACTGTACCACGCAACCCTGCACGGCCACCTGCGTAACCTGGGCATGCGGTGGTCCTTGCCATAACCAACGTTCCAGTTCCTGAAGTTTTTCATCCTCGCCACAGGCCAGCAACTCCACGCTGCCATTTTCCAGATTCCGCACCCAACCCGTGAGACCCAAACGACGCGCGGTATCTTGTGTGCTGGCGCGATAAAACACACCCTGTACCCGCCCCGTAACCAGAAACCGACGACAAAGACTCATGGTGGTGTGGATGTCTGTCCGAAACTATTTCTTGTTTGCTTCGGATTGTTTCTTCTGTAGCTCACGCAGGATGTCATTGGCCTGTTCCTGTGTCAGTGGGCCAATGCGTTGGGTCATGTATTTCCCTTCTGGCGAGTAAAAATAATATGTCGGGGTGCCGACAAAGGATCCCGGGCCGAGGCGGGCAGCATCGGTCCACTCGCCGATGAGGTTCGGAAAGTTGAGGCTCTGGTCGTTAACAAACCCCTGTGCCTTTTCCCTGTTGGCATAGCCATCGATGGACAGACCCAGGACCACGGCGTCGCTTTTGCGGTGTTCGTCATGGAAAAATGTCATGTGATAGATATCACGCCGACAAATGGGGCAATCGGCAGACCAAACCACAACCACAACCCACTTTCCCTGGCCAATGAATTCGTTGGTGTTACGATCCTTGCCGTCCAGATCCTTGAACCGGACGTCCGGTCCCGCGGCCATGGCAAACGACGCCAACAGAAGCAACATTGCCATGAACCATCTAATTTGTGCCTTCATCGCCTTATCTCCTGCCAAAAAAACCTTGTCTAGATGCATTCCCCGAATCTGAACCCTATAATCTGCGCTACTAATTTGGAGTCCGCCATGAGCAAAAAAATCCGCACTGAAAAAGATTCCTTGGGCGAATATCCGGTCCCGCTCGACGCCTGGTACGGTATACAGACGGCGCGAGCGGTCGAAAACTTCCCTATTTCCGGCCGTGGCCCGGACCGCGACTTCATCATCGCCCATGCCCGGATCAAGCGGGCGGCGGCCGTGGTCCACGAATCCGCCGGCGCACTACCGCCAAACATGGCTCAGGCCATCGTCGAGGCGGCGGATGCCATTATATCCGGTCAGTATCACGAGGAGTTCGTGGTCGACCGTTTCCAGGCTGGTGCCGGCACCAGCCACAACATGAACACCAACGAGGTCATCGCCAACCTCGCCAATGTCGCGCTCCATGGCAAAAAGGGCGAGTACAAGCCAGTGAACCCTAATGACCACGTGAACATGGGTCAAAGCACCAACGACACCATCCCGACCGCCATCCGCCTCGCGGCGCTGGCCAAGCTGCCGCGGCTACTCACCGCCGTGAACGCCATGGCGGCGGAATACGAAGATATCGCCTACCGCGAAGCAAACACCGTCAAAAGCGGACGCACCCATCTGCAAGATGCCGTGCCGACGACCATCGGGCGCGAGTTCGAAGCCTACGCCTGGATACTGCGCCGTTGTGCGCACCAGTTGCGCGCCACGATTCCACTGTTGTGCGAGATCGGCCTCGGCGGCTCAGCCGCCGGCACCGGTCTCAATACGATTCCGGGATATGCCGTGCACGCCGCCGAAGAACTCGCGCGTCTGACGGGCGAACCGATCCGCCCGGCGGACGATCTCGCTGCGCAGATGCAATCCATGCACGATCTCATGCAGCTCTCGAATGCCATTCGCGCGCTCACGCTCGAGCTCACGCGCATCGCCAACGACATGCGCCTGCTCGCCTCCGGCCCGCGCACTGGCTTTGCGGAGATCGTGCCACCGCCGGTCCAACCCGGCTCGTCCATCATGCCGGGCAAGGTGAACCCAGTAATGTTCGAGATGCTGAACCAGGTGTGCTATCAGGTGCTGGGCCAGGACGCGGCCATCGCCATGATGACCCAGGCCGGACAACTAGAACTCAACGTCATGATGCCGGCGCTCGGTTCGGCGCTGTTCGACGCCATGGACTGGCTGACCCACGCCGTCCACGCGGTCACAGAAAAAAATCTGCGCGGGTTAAAAGTGGATCGCGAGCGCTGCCAGCATTACGCACACGCCAGCGTCGGTCTCGCCACCCTGCTCAACACCTCCATCGGCTACAGTGCAGCGGCGGAAGTTGCCAAGGAATCGGAGCGCAGCGGCAAACCCGTACGCGACGTGGTGGCGGCCAAGGGGCTGATGAGCACTGATCAATTCGATCGTCTGGTAGAGCGGGCGGCCATTGAAGGAAGTATCGCGGCCAAGGGTGAATAACCTGTCCCGCTTGATGGCCTTCATCACCTCCTGCGTGACACATGGCCACACCACCCTCACCTGACCCAGCGTCCACATCGCCACAGCATTGGCTTGATAAGCACGGCGATGCGCTGTATCGCTATGCTTATTTCCGGCTGCGCGATGCCGCCCAGGCAGAAGACCTGGTCCAGGAATCCCTGCTTGCCGCATGGCAGGCACGTCATGGATTTTCTGGGCGATCCAGCGAACGTACCTGGCTCATCGGTATCCTGAAAAACAAACTGGTGGACTATCTGCGCAAACACAGTCGGGAACGGTCGTTCGGTGCGTTGACCGACACCGACACGGAAATCAGTGCGCTATTCGAAGACGATGCCGACCAGCATTGGAAAGCGAGTCCTCTGGACTGGGGCAATCCCACCAATGCCTTACATCAAAAGCAGTTCTGGAAGATATTTGTCGAGTGCATCGACACCCTCCCTCCGCGGCAGGCACAGGTATTTTCGTTATGCGAACTGGACGAACTCGACAATGACGAGGCGTGTAAGGTTTTAGGTGTTGCGTCGACCAATCTTTGGGTCATGCTGCATCGCGCACGGCTGCGCTTGAGGCAGTGTCTGGAAGTCAACTGGTTCGGCCATGAAGGGAGAAAGTAAGGCCATGTTAACGTGCAAACAGGCGTCCGAGATCGTCTCCCAGTCCTACGACCGCCGACTCTCATGGCGGGAACAATGGAACCTGCGTATCCATTTATTCATATGCGATGCCTGCGCGCGCTTCGCGCGGCAGATGCGTTTTATACGCCAGGCCATGCGACGTTTCTCGCAGGAACAGTCGGAAGCCAACGAACAGATCCGGCTTTCCGCCGAGGCAGTGGATCGCATTAAACGCAAACTAGGCCGTAACCAAGATCGGTAGTTCCCAGCCAAACCCAATCGTCACCCGTTTTCCGTAACCTCGATCGATTGGATCAGGCCATCTGATATCCACTGCTTCAGAAGTCCAGCGGCGTGCCCGGCCACATATTGGGCATCAGTCCACTCGCATAATCCCTCGCAGATCATGGCGAATGTGCTGCCAACCCGCGCAGCATCGAGCGCCCAGGCCTCGTCCACGGAGAGCGAACGAAAGTAGGTTTTGAGATCCTGACGCCAGAGCAGCCATGACTTTGGGTATTCGTTGCGCTGGGGTTCCTCCGGCACCTGCTCGGCATCGATGGCTTTCCAGACGACCGGCATGTTCCACTCCAGATTCAGACGACGCACCGAGTCCTGCATCTGAAAACGCAAACCGGGCCATGCCTCGGGAGCCATAGCGGCCACGTCTTCAAGCCGAACCAGCGTGCTATCCGGCGCATCGAAAGCCTCCGTCATGGCCCATTCGAACTGGGCCATTTCGCTCAGGAAGAGTCTGTCACAGTACGTCTTGTCGGCAGCAAGAAAGCGCGCCAGTTCATGCCCGAAATAACGGATAGAGAAATGTGTCGAGGGGTGGGCCGTGAGATAGGCAAGGCCAAGCTCTTCGAATTTATCGTCACCGATCCAGCCATGCAGCACCGGATAGTTGCTGTCGAGCGCCTCCAGCAGGCGCAGGCGGTAGGCATCATAATAGATGGCAAGGCGCTGTTCGGCGCTGACTTTGTCCGTCCCTATCACTTGGGCGCGTATATCCTCACGTCGATGCAACAGGAAGGACTGAAAGTCAGCTTGCAGGTCTTGCAGCGTACTCATGTCAGGCGACAGAGACCGCGGACTCGTTGTGAATGCGATCGGCGATATGGCGCGCGTGATCAAGTTCTGCCAACAGCTCGGGCAGCGGCGGGATATGGTCGTCGCGCTCGATCATGGTTGAGACAGGCCCGAAGTGGCGCACGGCCTCGGCGTACAGCTCCCACACCGGATCGATGATCGGTTCATCGTGGGTATCGATGATGTAATCACCGAGATTGCGATGACCGGCGAGATGGAACTGCTGCACCCGCCCCTGGGGAATGGCCGCGAGATAGGTGCGCGGATTGAATCCGTGATTGAAACTGCTGACGTAGATGTTGTTGATGTCGAGCAGGATCAGGCAGTCCGCGCGCTCGACGACGGCGTTCAGGAATTCCCATTCCGCCATCTCGGACTGGAGATAACTCACGTAACTCGACACATTCTCAAGTAGAATCCTGCGCCCGAGAAAATCCTGCACCTGCCGAACCCGTGCGGCCACGTGGTCGATGGTCTCTTCGGTGTAGGGCAGCGGCAGCAGGTCGTGGGTGTTGGTGCCGTACAGCCCACCCCAGCACAGATGATCGGAGATCCAGGCCGGTTCGACACAATCAGCGAGCGCCTTGAGTTGCTTCAGGTAATCTCGGTTAAGCGGGTCGCTGGAACCAATGGAAAGTGACACCCCATGCATGACCAGGGGATAACGTTCGCGGATGCGGTTGAGGTAGTAGAGCGGCTTACCACCGGGAACAAGATAGTTTTCCGAAAGAACCTCGAACCAGTCGACATTGGGCCGCTCATCAAGAATCGCCTGGTAATGCTTGGTGCGCAGACCAAGACCGAAACCAAGACCGGGATATGTAAGGGATGGTGTTTGCATGTTATCGGATGAAAATAACCGGGCACGTCGGTACCCGGTTATTTTACGCACCTAAAGTTTGAATTACTTCATCTTATCCTTCGCGGCGTTGCATTCTTCCTTGCTCAGGAGCAGCCAGCCCTTGCCCTTGCAACTGTTATGGCCCTTGCAGGCGCTAGATGCAGTTTGACAGGCGGACTGGCCCTTGCAGGCGTTGGCACCGTCGCAATGAACCTTGACTACCTCTTTCTCGGCATAGGCGGCCGGGATTCCGGCGGCGGCAAAAAAACCGGCAGCGGCTGTGGCGAGGGCAAGACCGGTAAGTTTTCTGGTATTCATATCTCAATTCTCCTGATTTAAGATTGTTAGGGACGGGACCGCCTGTCCACGCTCTTTTTTGACCGGAACAGCCAGCATGGGAAGCGTCCTCCCATTAGTCGCAGCAGAGGCAACTTCATTACGCGGAGAATTCTCCAGTAAACACCCTTTTTTCCTGCCGGTTGAACCAAATTGTGTCCGGCCAACCAGCGTCTACACTTCCAGCAGGGGAAAAGTATAAAGCGGGAGCCACAATGACATTGATTCTTTCTGTGCCCAACCTGTCGGCACGGACATCCGATGAGATTGAATTACATCCTGAGAAGGTAAAAAAATGGCTGGAGAACCTGCCATTGCTCAACGTGGCGGAAACCGGCCGCAAGCTGTTTTCCGCCCTGTGCGCCTACAACCGCGTTGAGTTCGACGACAAGCTGCGCTGGCAGTTGCTTGAACTCTACCGCCAACCGATCAAACAGATCTCGCTTGAATTGATGAAACAGTACATCGGCCTACCGCTGCCGCTGACCGACAAGCACCGGGGCATCGCCGAACTGAACCGACAGTTTCAGATGGAACTGGCCTACGGCTACAAGCGGATTTTACTGAACACCACGGACAAACCCGTTGTTCTGGAAATCGATCGGGTGCTGCGCGCACTTGCCACACAACGCGCCATTCGCCACCTGACGGAAGTCCTCGCCGTTTCCTATCAGACGTACTCGCCCGCCCCGCTTGGCGTGTGGCGGGAAATCCACGAACTCTATGTGCATGCGGAAACCATGGGGTTCCTGCCAATGGAGCTGGAAGACCCGCTGATCAAGGCCGTCGCTTCCTACGGGATCGGCCATGCCTACAAACAGGCGCTGCTGCTCGAGTTCAGTAACCCTTACCACCTTCCGGCACGCGCGGTAGATAGGGTTAATCAATACCTGGATCGCTGGGCGCCGCTCGCACAATTAACGGCGGCCACCACCACCTATAATCCCACCTGTCAGTTCCTGGTCGACCGGGAAAACGACCGCGCCGGAATTGCCTATACCAGCAATGAAGTACTGGAACATCCCGAACATTACCAATTACTCAACACCACGGAGCTGGCGCGCCAGGTGCACACACAGCTTACCCAACTGCAACAGGGTCAGACACCCGCTGCCAACGGCTTGGGTGAAACTTTCTTCCTGGAGGCTGGCCAGGATCTTCTGAGGCGTTTGATTAGTGTCTGGGGTGTGAACCCCCAGAGATCGTTTCGCCGTAACCAGCGTTCCGGACTTCAGATCGAGATGGTGGTCGGACTCGAAGCCATCAACTATTGGTTAAACGGGGGTAACAAGTTTTCCGTCAGCTCCACCCTAGTCGGTCCCATGCCGCACCGCATGTGGGCCAATCTCACAGAGAAGAAGAAAGTCGAGGAAAAGATACCCGACATGAATTTGTCCATGTGGGACGTGGACGATGAAAGTGCCGGTGGGCTGTCAATATCGAAGAACGGTCAGATTCACACCCCAGTCCGCGTCGGCGATCTCATTATCACGCGCACGCCCGGAGAAGGTAATCCCTGGAGCATCGGTGTAATCCGCTGGGCCATCGGCGTCACTTCCGCGATCGTAGAAGTCGGCATACAGCGACTGGCACCCAGCGCCGAGCCCGTGGTGATAAAAACAGTCAACGTCGAGCACAAGGAAAGCGACTTTCTACCGGCCCTGCTGTTGCCAGAAATCCGGCCGTTGAAACAACCGCAAACGCTCATTACCCACCACGGCGTGTACAAACCGGAACATCAGGTTTACATGGACAATGGGTTGAGGCTTTATAAAATTACACCGACCCGGATGATCGAGGCCAGCCATTCATTTGAGCAGTTCAAGTTCGATATTCTGGATACCTGAGAATCCCCCCGCGTGGATTTATTTTCTTCGGCGCGTGGCCTGTCGTCCTGCTCGATTGCCAGGCCACTCCGGCAACGTGGCGGTGACCACCGCCCCCAACAAAATCACCGTCCACGATAAATAAATCCAACTGAGAAATACCGGTAACACGGCTACCGCCCCGTAAATCACCTTGTATGACGAAAAACCCAGCACAAATATCTTGAAGGCACGCTTGGCGATTTCAAACAGGATCACCGCAAAGAGACTACCCACGAACGCGTGACGCAGACGAACGCGGTAATTCGGCACCACCGCATAGAGCAGCAGAAACGCCAGCAGCTCGAAGAGCACCGGCAAGATATCGAGCAAAAAATCCCGCGCACCGTTCGAGGCGGAATGCTTTGCAAACAACGGGGCGTCAATCAGGTGCGAGGTAATGGAAAGGCTGATACCGATCAGGATCGGACTGAGCGTGAGCAGCGCGACATAGCCCATGTACCGATGCAATCGTTTGCGGGTCTGCGGCACATGCCAGATATCGTTAAACGTGCGCTCGATCGTGGCCATGACCATAAGCGAGGCCAGTGCCAAAAACAGCATGCCCCAGATCGTCAGCTTGCCGGCATTGGCGGCGAAGTGCAGCAGGTATTTGCGTACTACCTCACCGGAAGCGGGCACAAAGTTCCCGTATATAAATTCCTGCACCATCGCCATCCATGACTCAAATGCCGGCAACAGGGACAACACGGCAAAAGTAACCGCCGTCAGCGGCACCAACGCCAGTAGCGTGGTATAGGAAAGCGCGCCGGCCACGCGCAGGCAGCGGTCCTCAGCGAAGCGCTGCTGCACCAGTTTCGCAAATCGCCTGGTAAAGAAAAAAAAATCCATCAAACCAGTAGGCCAGCGGGAATGTATGATCATTCGGAACCAAACCTAGCCCTGCCATGGTAAGCTGTCAAGAAAACACACGAGTCAGGTTTACTGGAGGCGACATGCCCGTGACGATCTACCACAATCCCCAATGTTCCAAATCGCGGCAAACACTGAAGCTGCTCGAAGAACGTGGAGTAGAACCGACGATCATCGAATACCTAAAGGAACCACCCACCGAGCCTGAACTTAAACGCGTGCTCAAGCTCCTTGGCCTGAAGCCACGAGAACTGCTTCGCAAAAAAGAAGCAGAATACAAAAAGGCCGAACTCGACAAACCCGATCTGTCCGATGCCGAGATCGTCTGCGCCATGGTCAAGTATCCCCGGTTGATCGAGCGACCCATTGTCGTCAGTGGAACCAAAGCAGCGCTCGGTCGGCCGCCTGAAAACGTGTTGAAGATTCTTTAATCCGGAACCGCTGGAAGACAGCAGTACGACAGGCGGATCAGCCGGCTTCCAGACTGCGAATAAACGGAATCGTGACACGCCGCTGATGTGTCAGCGAGGCACGGTCAATGCGGTCGAGCAGATCAAACAGGGAATGGGTGTCGCGCGGGTAGCGGTTGAGAATATACCGCACCACCTCCTCCGACATCTCAAACCCGCGGTTGTGCGCGCGCAGGCGCACGGCATCCAGCTTTTCCACATCATCCAGCGGCTGCAATTGATACACGGGCCCCCAGGCAAGGCGGGTGCTAAGTTCGGGCATGCGCAACCCGATGTGGTTCGGACCTCCTGAGGCAGCGGCAATCAGTGTGCCGCGGGCGTGGCGCAGATGCTCGCTCAGGGAAAACAACGCCGTTTCCCATTCGGGCTTGCCGGCAATGCGATCGACATCGTCAAGACAAACCAGCGGCATATCCCCAACATCTTCAAGCAGCGAGATCGAGAGACTGGATGCCTCTGCCAACGGAACATAGACCGGGGTGCTGCCGAACTCCTGTGCCAACCGGCAGGCGGCCTGCAACAAATGGGTTTTGCCGGACCCGGAGACACCCCACAGGAACAACGCCGGCTCACGCGTTTCGCCTTGGGCGGCCGCCGCCACGGCTGACCGCAGGCGTTCCAACGCTTCAAGATTGGCCGTTGCCAGAAAATTACTGAACGAAGAGCCGTCCTTCAGCCGCAGATTCAGCGAAAGCTGATAACTCATGGTGTTTCGCGTGTGATAGCACGGCGTTTCTTTCTGGAAGCGTCGGGGGTGCCGCGCACATAGGTCTCATGTACATGGCGCAGCCACACCTTGAGCACGGCAGCGGACGGCAACGCCAGCAATACTCCCAGAAAACCGAACAACTGGCCACCAGCCATGATGGCAAAAATCACTGCGACCGGATGCAGACCGATGCGATGGCCAACCAGCTTTGGTGTTAGCAACAAACCATCAAGCAACTGGCCAGAAAGGAACACGGCGAGCACCAAGACAGGATGCATCGCGTCGTGGAACTGTAAGTAGGCAGCGACGCCGGCGGTCAGCACGCCGGTGATGAAACCCAAATAAGGGACGAAGCTCACCAATCCAGCAAGGAGTCCGATCGGCAGTGCCAGATCGAGCCCCACCAATGTAAGGCCGGTGGAATAAATGACGGTCAGCGCCGCCATCACCGACAACTGGCCACGCAGAAAACTGCCCAGCACCTTATCCGTCTCTTGTGCCAGCCGCTGCACGTGGCCCTGCCACCGGGGAGAAAAGAGGCCCTTGGCGCGCATCAGGAGGTTCTCCCAGTCCAGCAATAGATAGAATGTCACCACCGGAACCAATAACAGGTTAACGAACCAACCGAGCAGACTTAATCCGGACTGTGCCACGTAGGTCGTCAGCACCCCCACCCAGTTGCCAACCTCGCGCCAATGATCGAGAAGCGTCTGCCGAGCAGCCTCCATGTCGGGTGTGAAATCGATTCCCAATATGGCCTCTGCTTGCGGGAGCGCTGTGTGTTGCAGCCAATCTAAGTACTTGGGCATCTTGGCGGCAAACGCGACAATCTGTGACTGCACGGCCGGAATCAGAAAAAATGGAACGGCCGCCAGGAACGTCATAAACAGCAGAAACACCAGGATGACGGCGAGCGGCCGTGGCAAATGCATCCGCGTCAATCCTGACACCATCGGATTACAAACATAAGCGAGCAGCCCGGCGAGCAGAAACGGGGTTAACACCGGCGCCAACAAATATACCAGCCAGCCGGACAGTATCAGCAGCGCCAGGCTGAAAATGGATCGTGCTTCGGTCATGCTGTCTTTTCTCGACGGCGGTGTCCTGACGGCTGCACGGATTCGACCTCTTTGCGCATGCCCCACAGCCAAATGTAGTGCACACCGCTGGCGACCGTGGTGGCCATCACCGCATACACCAACCCCTCCACCATCATGGGATAAACCATAACCAGGGCCTGCTGCAGCAGGATCACGATAACGAGGGCGATTTGCATGAGCGTGTTGAACTTGCTGAGAAGACTTGGACGCATCTGCACCGGGCCAACCATGGAGGTATAGACCAGATAGCCGCCAATAATAAAGAGATCGCGAAACGCCACAGTAAGCATCAACCAGAAAGGCACGTGTTCAAGCAGGGTAAGCATCACGTACGCGCTGACTAGCAATATTTTATCGGCCAGGGGATCGAGAATGGACCCGAGGCGACTGGTCAGGTGGAACCGCTTGGCGATAAAGCCGTCGAGCCCATCTGACACCCCAGCAAAAACAAACACCACGAGCGATGAAACATAATCCTGCTCTCGCAACAGCAGGATCAGGACCGGTGCCAGCGCGATACGGGATAGCGTGATCAGATTGGGAAGATGGGAAAAATTCACTGTCGTTCCGGGTTATCCAGGGAATCAGTCAGGATTTAATTGGCGCTTGACCGGCAGGGTTCAACTCCCGCCCCATACCGACGCACGCTATCGACAGGGCCGTTTTAAGTCAAGGTTTACACCCGCAGGTGGCAGCCCTAACATACGCATCCTTGAATCCCGGAGAATTTCGTGAATAAGCCGCGTATTTCCCTCACCTACCGCGATGCCGGTGTGGACATCGATGCGGGCGACGATCTGGTCGAAACCATCAAGCCCATTGCTGCCGCCACCAACCGTCCCGGAGTCTTAGCCGGCGTGGGTGGTTTTGGAGCGCTGTTTCAGGTTCCGACCGATCGCTACCGCGAGCCGGTGCTGGTGTCGAGCACCGATGGCGTCGGCACCAAGCTCAAGCTCGCCATCGAGCTTAATAAACACGACACCATTGGCATCGACCTGGTCGCCATGTGTGTCAATGATGTCATTGTGCAAGGCGCCGAACCGCTTTTCTTCCTCGACTACTTCGCCACCGGAAAACTCGACAACGAAACGGCCAAGGCGGTGATCCGCGGCATCGGCGAAGGCTGCCGTCAGGCCGGTTGCGCCCTCGTCGGCGGCGAGACCGCAGAAATGCCTGGCATGTACAGTCAGGGCGACTACGACCTCGCGGGCTTTACCGTAGGCGTGGTGGAAAAATCGAAAATCATCGATGGCCTCTCGGTCAAGATGAACGACGTCTTGATCGGCATTGCCTCCAGCGGCCCTCATTCAAACGGTTACTCGCTCGTGCGCAAAGTCATCGAGGTGAACAAGGCCGCGCTCAGCCAGCCCTTCGATGGTCGTCAGCTTGGCGACGTTCTACTCACACCAACACGCATCTACGTCAAACCGCTACTCGCATTGCTGCGTCTGGTGCCCGTGCATGCGGCCGCGCATATCACCGGCGGCGGTCTGCCGGGGAATGTCCCGCGCGTATTGCCCAAGGGTGTGCGCGCTGTCATCGACGGCCGCGCCTGGAAACGCCACACGATCTTCGACTGGTTGCAGGAAAACGGCGGCATTGAAGATTTTGAAATGTACCGCACCTTCAATTGCGGCATCGGCATGGTGCTGGCGGTCGATGCACAAGACGCGGAAAAGACGATCGACATTCTCCAGGCCACTGGTGAAACCGCTTCCGTCATCGGCCGCATCGAACGTATCGAAGGAGACGATCAGGTTGTCATTCAGAAATGAGCACGCCGCTCGGCGTCGTCGTCCTGATCTCGGGCCGCGGGAGCAACCTGCAGGCCATTATTGATGCCACGCGTGCCGAGAAACTCCCGATTGAACTGCGCGCGGTTATCAGTAACGAGCCGGGGGCGGAAGGGCTCAAGCGCGCTCAGTCCGCCCACATCCCTACCCATGTGGTCTGTCATCGTGACTTCGAATCACGCACCGAATTCGATCGAGCGTTGATGCAGAAAATCGATGCCTGTCACCCGCAACTTGTGGTGCTTGCCGGATTCCTGCGCATCCTTGGCAAAAACTTTATCGATCATTACACCGGCCGCCTGATCAATATCCACCCTTCCCTGCTGCCGGACTTCCCGGGGCTCCGTACGCATGCACGCGCATTCGAAAGTGGTGTTCCCTACCACGGCACAAGCGTGCATTTCGTCACTAACGAAGTCGATACCGGTCCGATCGTCATCCAGGCCAAGGTCAAGGTGCTGGCCAGCGATACACCCGACAGCCTGGCCGCGCGCGTGCTGGAGGAAGAACACCGGATTTATCCCTTGGCGATCCGCTGGTTTGCCGAGGGCCGGCTGACCCTCGAAGGAAACAGGGTACTGGTCGATGGTAAAGTGCGGGTCGAACAGGGTCTCATTGCCCAGGAATCCAGCCCCGACGGTGACGACTCATCTCCCTGACCAGCCGTCCAACACCCTGAAATAACATGATTAGTGCCGGATATACAGCTCATGGCCCTGATCCGTTATCCTTGAAAGGAATAAATCCATAGCTAACCCCGTCTTTGTACGGGTAATTTAAAATAGGAATCACTGTCCCATTTATGGATGTATTCAGTTTCCTATGCCGCACACGTGAGGCAAAAGTCAGACTCGAGCAGCATCGGTTGCGGCTGTACCGCATCGCCTACGCCTGGACCCACAGCGCCGCCCTCGCCGACGACCTGGTCCAGGAAACCCTGGCCAAGGCTCTGCGCAAGTCCGGGCAGTTGCGCGATCCGAACGCGGGCGACGCGTGGCTCTACAGCATCCTGTCGAATTGCTACAACGATCATTTCCGCCGCCTGCGGGTAACGGAAGAAATTGATAACAACACCCTGACGCATGATTTCACCCCGGAGAAGGAGAGCAGCCAGCAGGAGATCGTCCACAAAGTCAGGTTGGCCATCGCCAAGTTGCCTCAAGGACAGCGCCAGGTCGTTACCCTGGTGGACATTCAGGGACTGAGCTATGTGGAAGTCGCTCAGGTTCTGAATGTACCCATCGGCACGGTAATGAGCCGGCTGTGCCGCGCACGCGGCGCCCTGAAAGGCCTGCTGGATGACCTGGCGCCGAAGACGGACGCGGAAGAAACGAAAATCCGGAGGATTAAATGAATCAAGACGACAAATTTTCTGACGAATACCTGAACGCCTTCGTCGACGACCAGCTGACGCCCGAGGAAAGAGAGCAGGTATACGCTCGCCTTTCTCAGGACGATGCACTCAAGCAACAGGTCTGCCAGCTCCGCCAGGTAAGCGACCTCGTGAGCCTCGCTTACAAGCAATTGCCACAACCTGCCCACAACCTGCGTACCGCGAAGGCGGGAAAATGGTTCAGTCTCGGTCTGGCCGCCGGTCTTGCGCTGGCGGCCAGCGCTGTGGCGGGTTGGTTACTGTACCCATCCTCAACGCTGAATACTGGTTCGCCGGTAACGCAGGCAGCGAGCCCCTCGGCGGCGTCGATTGCGTCCGCCAACAACGTGGAAAAAGTACTGATCCACATCAGCGACGGCCAGCCGCTGCACCTCAAGAATGCCCTGGACGAGGTAGAGAGCCTGATGCGCTTCTACCGCAAGTCGAATCAGCATGCGCGCGTAGAAGTCATCACCAATGGCGACGGCCTGAACCTGCTGGTCGCCGAAACCACTACTTATGCCGCCCGCATCGGCCGAATGCAGAAGGAATACGCCGGCCTGACATTTGTGGCCTGTCAAAACACCATCGACCGGTTTAAAAACGAACTGGGCGTTTCCGTCAAACTCCTGCCCGGGGTCGTGGTCGTTGATTCGGGCGTGGCACAAATCATGCGCCGCCAACACCAGGGTTGGGCCTATATTCAGGTCTAGTTTTCTCCGACTTCCGCCGGGGTGGTTGATGTTTCTTGTGAAACGAATTTTCCTGGTCGCATTCGTGACGTTTCTCGGTCACGGTGTGGTGGCGGGCGCTACCCATGCGGAAAGCCGGGAAAAGCAGAAGGTCGTCTATCACATTAACGTCGATGACGGAAAGGTGCTCAATACAGCGATGAAAACCATCCAGAATCACCTCAATGTCGTAGGCACCGACAACCTCGATTTGCGTGTGGTGCTGCAGGGTGACGGTATTGCGCTGTTGCAACTGGCGAACAGCGATCCCACCCTCCAGGACAAGGTAAAGAATCTCAAGCACCAGGGTGTCCACTTCATCGTCTGCAACAGCACGTTAGCGTCCCGGAAAATTGATTTCAAAAAGGATCTCTACGACGTCACCGAAGAGGACATTGTCCCCAGCGGGATTGCCGAAATCGCGCACCTCCAGTCGCAAGGCTTCTCCTATATAAAGCCCTGAACCATTTCTCTGTCCCTCCTCCGCCCGCAGTAAAATGCGGGCTTTTTTTTAGCTGTATGACTCGCTATCCTACGTGCCAAACCACCCTGCACACACTGATACATAAACACTGATCGGCTATCCATCCCCATGCAAGAACTGCTTGATATTTTGCCGTCGAGTGCCGCGATCCGCGAATTCCTGAATTCGCGGTCCACCTGGTGGCAGACCGGCGTTTTCCTTATGGGCCTGCTCACGGCCAATCTGCTGGGAAGCTGGCTGCAAGAGCGTTTGCAAACGGTCACACCACCCAGCACCGACGAAGGTGTCACACGCACCGCCGTGCGCACCGGAACGCTCGCTCTGGTCCCGGTACTCCTGTGGCTGTGGCTGCTGGCGGCGATAGCAATCCTGCGTAACCATGACGCAGCCACAAATCTTCTACACCCGTCCATGATCCTCGTCGGCGCTCTCGCCGTCATCCGCATGGTGGTGTTCGTGCTCCGTCACAGCCTTGCCCCCGGTGGACGTCTCAAGGCATGGGAGGGCGTAGTCACGGCCGGCATCTGGATTCTCGTGGCGCTGCATATTCTCGACTGGCTCCCATTTGTACAGCAGATGCTGGATGAATATGCGCTGAACTTCGGCAAGGTCCGCATCTCTCTCTACAACGTCGCGAGCTTTGTCCTATCCATCGCCATACTGCTGTTGCTGGCCTTGGGGGTGACCAACACTCTCCGCAACCGCATTATGCGAAGTGACGTGCTCGAAGGCAGCATGAAGATCGCGCTTTCCAAGCTGGTCCGGTTCGTGTTGCTTACGCTCGCCGTCGTTGTCGCCATGATGGCGGCGGGGATCGACCTCACCGCCTTCGCAGTTTTTGGCGGTGCCCTTGGTGTCGGGCTGGGTCTTGGCCTGCAGCGGGTGGTGAGCAACTTCATCAGCGGCTTCATCCTTGTTTTCGAGGGATCGATCCGCACGGGAGATGTGATCAGCTACGGCAACACCTTGGGCACCGTCAAGGCGCTGCACACACGGCATGTCGTCATTCACACGCTCGATGGTCTCGATATCCTGGTGCCCAATGAAAACCTGATGACCTCCGACATCACCAACTGGTCTTACGAAGGTGACCGCCGTGTCCGGCTGCGGCTGCCGGTACAAATCAGCTATGACAACGAACCGGAGGAAGCCATGACACGCCTGGTGCGCATGTCCGGCGAATGTCACCTGGTGCTGAAGGAACCCGCGGCCGTGTCCCGCCTCACCGGGTTTGGAGACAATGGGATCAACCTGGAGTTGCAGGTCTGGGTTAAGGATCCCGAGCGTAGTGGCGAGATACGGTCTGAACTCTACCGACTCATATGGAAAGACTTCAAGGCCATGGGCATCAACTTCCCTTACCCGCAACGCGATGTTTACATCAAGGATTTCCCGGCGTCGGCAATTTCCCCTCCTGCCGGTAAACCAGGTAATCACGTAGAATCCGCGCGTGATCAAAAGCGAGTGACGAAGGCCAAGCGTCCGGAGTAAATACACCAACCTCGGCGGCATCGTCCTGCGCGCGGGGGATACCGGATGCCTCGGCGACATACACCACCGACGCGGTATGGCTACGCGGGTCCCGCGCCGGATCAGAGTAACAGCCAAGCAGCGTTTTGAGCGTCACAGCAAGTGCAGTCTCTTCTTCTGCCTCGCGCACGGCGGCATGCTCGACCGACTCACCCACATCCACGAACCCTCCCGGTAACGCCCAACCATGCGGCGGGTTTTTGCGTTTGATAAGCACCACGGGACGGCCCGGGCGGTCTTTAAGTTCAATGATGATGTCCACGGTAAGTGCGGGGGTTTTTGGTGCGGGCATAATATTGTTTATCGATATATCCACGTACATGAGCCACTTTTCGTGGCCGCATCATTGATGCGTCGTTTTAACAGTTCTAATGGGTATATACTTACACAGTGGATTGTCCAGAACGAGGATTTCTGAATGCTTGAAGGATTAATTGTATTACCTTGGTGGGGGTATATTATCGTCGCACTTGTTTTTACCCACATCACCATCGCCGCCGTCACCATCTTCCTGCACCGCCATCAAGCCCATCGGGCGCTCGTTCTTCACCCCATCGTGAGCCATTTCTTCCGCTTCTGGTTGTGGCTGACCACAGGCATGGTCACCAAGGAGTGGGCGGCGATTCACCGCAAACACCACGCCAAGGTGGAAACCCCCGAAGACCC
>Ga0315268_10000034_pt1 | contig 138509 bp, 110 predicted proteins | sample C1_top_MG_FD_204535 | JGI IMG/M metagenome (GOLD analysis project Ga0315268, IMG submission 204535) | Sediment microbial communities from Yellowstone Lake, YNP, Wyoming, USA - C1_top | ecosystem: Environmental > Aquatic > Freshwater > Lake > Sediment | place: USA: Wyoming | collected 2017-08-01
GGCCGCCCTTGAGCAGCAATTTAAGATCCACGAGGTCCTGTTCGCCGATCGTCTGATAGACATAAGCCCCGCCGGACCTGATGGCGCGGAACAGTTCCCGGCTCGTCGTGTCGCGATGCGGGGCGCGGGTGTTAAAAACGACGTCGAACGCGTTATCGGGAAAATCGAATTCTTCGACATTCATCTTCTTGAAGACAACACGGGACCGCACAGCCTGAGTCTTGGCGATCAACTCGAAACTTTCTTTGGCCTTGCTCAAGGCCTCATCGGAGATGTCGGTATAACAGATGCTTCCGAAGGCGTTAAGGACGTCAAAAATCGGATTGCTGCCGCATCCGAGCTCCAGGGCGCTCCTTTCATTTCCCCGGTGCTCGAGGATCGCTTCCAAGTACGTGATCTGATAGGCATTGGCGATCATCCCGTCGGGATCCGTGCGGTCAGTAAGACGGTGCGCGGCATAGACCCCCTGATGCGTCCGGTAATATTTTTCCCAGGTCGCTTCGGTCGACATAGCGACGACGCTTAAACAGGGGTCATTGCCTCAACCGCCGCACTGCGGCGACGAACTGGTCTCCCCTGTCGAATTCGTTGACGAAGATGCCGAAACTGGCGCAGCCGGGCGAAAGCAGGATGGTATCGCCGCGCCCGGCGAACGTCCGAGCCGTGGCCAGGGCCTCCTTCATCGACTTGACCAGGGCGCGGGGGGTTTTAACCCCGGCGGCATCCAAAGCAGCCAGCATCTTGGGCGTGGCCGTGCCTTCAAACAGTACCAGATGCTTGACCAGGCGGCGCACGACCGGAGCCCAGGCCTCGAAATGCAGGACCTTGTCCGCCCCGCCGGCCAGCAGGACGATCCGCTTCTTGCCGGCCCGCCCGAGGGTCTTCATGGCCGCGATGGCGGCGTCGGGCGTGGTAGCCGTCGTGTCGTTCACATACCGGATGCCGGCGCGGACACCGAGGTCCTCCAGCCGGCCGGGAACGCCGCGGAACTTCCTCACGGCCGCCGCGATGGTCTTGTCCGGAATACCCAGAGCCGCGGCCGCGGCGCAGGCGGCCAGGACGTTGGCGATATTATGCCTGCCGGCGATCTTGATGGCCGACAACGGAAAAAGCGCGCGTTTCGCGCCGCTGGCCGCCAGAACGACCTTGCCCCCGGAAATGAAGCAGGCGTCGGCTGCGGTCAGGGGCTTTTCCGCGAACCACACCACTTTGGGTCCGTCCGGCCGGGCGGCCAAAGCCGCGCCCATGGCCGCCACCCGGGCGTCGGCCGCGTTCATCACCGCCGTGTCGCCCGGCCCCTGGAACATCACGTTCAGCTCCTTGGCCCGGGCGTAGTCGTCCATGTCCCGGTAACGGTTGAGATGGTCCTCCATCACGTTGGTGACGACGGCGACGCGCGGACTGAGGCGGTGCTTCTCCAGGCTCTCCAGCTGCCAGGACGAAAGCTCCAGGACGATCGGCGGCGGTTTCATTTTCGCGACGGACATCTCCAGCAGGCCGTCCAGGGCGTCGAGCGGCGAGATGCGGATGTTGCCGCCGATGACCGTCCGATCGTCGTGGTCACGGCAGATGTCGGCGAGGAGCGTCGTGGTCGTGGTCTTGCCTTTGGTGCCGGTCACGGCCGCGATGGGGAAAGGGCAGAGCAGGAAAAAGACGCTGATGTCGGTCTCGACCGGAATGCCGCGGGAGAGCGCCAGGGACAGGAACGGGTTGTCGCGCGGCACGGCCGGATTGCGGATCACCAGCTCGGTCGCGGTGAAATCCTTCTCGGCGTGGCTGCCCAGCGAATAGACGATCTTATGAATGGCCGGCCCATCCGCATTCTTGGGACAAGCAGCGTAAGACTCGTCCAATTCGGCCACCGACGGCGCCAGGCTGGCGGCGTCCTTGAGGTCGGTCACGGTCACGGCGGCGCCATGGCGCATCAGCCACTTGGCTGCGCCCAAACCGCCGCCGTTGAGCCCCAGCCCCATGACGGTGACCTTCTTGTCCTTGAACCAATCGACCGTATACATGTGTGAAGACGTGAAGACGCGAAGTTATTCATTAAGAGGTTAGTCGGACGCGAAGACTTCACGTCTTCGCTTCTTCTGAACTTCCCGACTACCGATGCCGGTGGCCCATGTGCCCGGCGTGCTCCAGGAACTGGCGCCGGGCCAGGCGCACCTGGATCATGGCCCAGATCACCTGGGACCACATGCCCAGATATTCGATCAGGCCGCGCCAAACGCCGACTTTCTGCATTTTGCGGCGGATGCCCAAGCCCGGCAGCACGGTGAAGCCGTACGGCAGGCCGTTGACCCGGCAGAAATAATTCAGGGCTGTTTCCACCTTGAAGCCGTGCAGATAGCTCTCCGGGATCATGTCAAAAACCTCGCGGCGCAGGACGCGCTCGCCGCCGACGAGCGGCAGCCGCTTGGCCAGACCGGTCCAGAACGGGCCGCGGTCCCGCAGGCCGATGTTCATGTATCGTTCACCCTCCAGCACGGGCCGCAGCAGCCGACCGATGTTCTCGGCAGTGAGCCCGATCAGGTCGGCGTCGAAAAAACAGACGAACGGCGCGTCGGTGTGCATCACTCCATGCGCCAGGGCCGCGCCCTTGCCGTGGTTGCGCGGCAGTTCGTGGACGAGGGTGGCGCCGGCCTCGCGGGCCGCCCGGGCCGTGCCGTCGGTCGAACCGTCGGAGACCAGGATGACCTCGTCAAAAAAACCGGCGGCCACGATGGTCCGGACGACCTGGCCGACGGTGGCTTCTTCGTTGAACGCGGGCACGATGGCCGCGATCCTGGAGCGCTCCATAGGTCTCACTTGCTCCTGAGGGTCAGCTCATACAGGACCTCTTCGGCCCGCCTCAGGTTGTTCTTGGTCTGGTCGAATTTGGTGCGCAAATAACCGCCCAGGTCCATCTCCAGGAGCTCGGCGACGACAGCCTCGATCAGCTCCTTGATGCGCTTGGCCTCGTCCAGCCGGCCTTCGGTAGCCAGGCGGACCTGGCGGCGCTGCATCTCGCCCGTGAGATCGGTCAGACCGGCCAGATAGATGTCGTAATCGATGTGCGTTCCGGCGACGCGGCCGATCGTGCCGTCGGCCAGGTACTGGCGGTACAGGCGGGCTTCGACGTACTCCTCGAGCGCGGCGCGGAACGAACCCTCGCCGGCCAGGTCGGGCTGGGCCTTGATGGCGGCCTCGACGCCGCTGATGCGGGCTTCGGCCTCGGCCAGGAGTTTCTGGGCGCCGGCGGCGTCGTCGCGGTGCAGCGCGAAGATCGCCCGCTTGGAGGCGGAAATGGCGTCGCTCGAAAGTTTGATGATCTCCCGCCGGCCGGCCTCGTACGAAGACAGCTGTTTCTTGATGTCGGCGAAAAAATCGCGGTCCAGCGCCTTTTTCAGCGGCTGACGGCCCGGGGACGGCTTGACGATCTTATTCTTGTTCATAATGAAGGTCTGGTTACCGCTTCAGATTAGCCCGTCCGACGCCGGAAATCAACCTCGGCCGTCCCGGTGTCGCGTTTCCCGCGGATAAGAAAAACCCTCCGGAGGAACCGGAGGGTCGAGTATTCTAGACGCATTCCCGGAAGCTGTTCTCTTCCGGCTTGTATTCCATCAGCTCGACGTTCATGCCGCCGTCGCCGTAATGGCGCACCAGGCCGAAAGTGAGCCGCTGGGTCACGACCACCATCGGCTTGACCGACAGGAATCGGATCAACCCGGAGACCAGGATGAAGACCAGCAGGATGCCGATCGGCACCTTGAGATCCGCCAGCTGATACGACCACAGCCGCCAGCCTTCCTTGGGAAAGCTGATCAGCAGGAAAGTCAGCAGGACCAGGACCGTGGTGATCCAGCCCAGGATCCGGCTGACGTAAGCGCCGAATCGCAGTTCGCCGGTCTGGACCAGGTGCTTGGTCGTGAGCCAGACCAGTTCCAGGTGCCGGAGCCGCTTCCACTTCAGGTCGAATTTCGGCCAGCGCAGGTCGAACAGCAGCTGCCAGGCGCCGGTATTGATATAGGTGCCCAGGGAGTCGGTCACCCGCCGCCATTCATGCGAATGGCCGAGGATCACCGCCTTGATCCGCCCTTCATGCTCCTTGAGAAGCTTCTTGGCGTAGCCGTCGACCGGCTGCTCCACCAGGTTCTCGAACGCCATCCGCAAATGGTTGCGCAGGTTGGTCTTGCGCCGCACGTCCCAGATGTCGAAGAAGGCGTTGAAGACGTAGTTGCCGACGGCGGCCATGACCACATAGCCAGCCCAGCCCCACTTATGCAGGGCGGCGTTCTGCCACAAGGCCTTGTAGTTCGTCAGCCGGCCGACCAGGGGGTTGTGCAGCTTGATCTTATTGACCAGGCCCACGGTCATGAGCGAGCCATAAGGCACGTTCAGGATCGGGTGCTTGATCTCCCGGCCGAAACGCTGGGTCAGGACCACCGCCTCGGGGTCCACGGTATTGTTGGCCTCGGCGTCATTGCCGTGGTAATACAGGACGCCCTTGTCGATGTCCCTGAACCCGACGCGGTGGTCGATGAACCGGATCTTCTTGGCCAGTTCGGCGTCGCCGCCTGAGAGCCGCCGGACGACCTTGGCCTGCACGCGGTCCCAGACCAGGAACAGGTCGTGGTTGCCGACGAACAGGTCGAGGCAGCAGTTCGGCTGCCGCAGGAAGCGGGCCAGGGCGTCGAAGAACGCCGGATGTCCGGCCATGATCCGCCCCATCTTGCCCGCGGCCGCGTGCTCATACGGCGGGTCGGCGAAACGCCCGTTCCAGGTCACGGCCAGCGGGTCGAAGATGTCGCCCAAAAGTCGCAGCCTGACGATCCTGGCCTGGCCGTAGGTTTCCAGCACCTTGTCGATGAAAGATACGAACTTGTTGTCATCCGGAAAATCCTCGAGCGGATTCAGCGGATCGATGACCGGATGGCGCACGGGGTGAGAGAACAACCCGACCAGCCAGCGCCAGGCTCGGCGCAGCCGGGACGGACGGAACTTCTCGCGGCGGATCAGGCCCTCGGACAGGTGGGAGTCGCTGATGACCACGTTGACCTCATCGAGGACCGGTGACTCATTGGGCGCCCGTGGGGCGCCGGAAGCTAAATCATGCTTCTCGTCGTACGATGCGCCCATCAGGCACCTCCTTAAGTTGTAAATGTGCTTTGTTGACGCAAAAAACGGGACATCCGCTTAATGCGCCAGACAGCATATTAAAGCAGATTCCCGCCTATTTGTCAATCCGCGCCCCGCGCTGATCGAAAGTTTAAAGTCTAAAGTTTAGAGTTTAGAGTTGATGAATTTCCTCAACTTTAAACTTCATCCGCTAAACCCCTTTGAGCCGCCGGTATAGCGTCTCCGTCCTTTCCGTGATCTTGTCCCAGTCGTACTCGCCGGCCACCCAGTTCCGGGCCCGCTCGCCGCGCTCGGCGACGATCTCCGGATGGTTCAGGAGCATCCGGATCTTGGCGCGCAGGTCGGCGGCGTCGGCGTTGACGAAGGTCAGGCCGCTGTGGTCGATGGGTTCGACGTTCTCCGGGATGTCGGAAACCAGCACGCAGCGGCCGGCGGCCATGGCCTCGAGCACGGATACGGCCAGACCCTCGGCCTCGGAAGGATGGACGTAAAGGTAGGCGTTGGCGAAAAGCTGTTTCAAAGACGCGCCGGTCTGGAAGCCGGTGAAGATGATGGACGAGTTGCCTTCGCTCAGCCGGCGGATGTATTCGGAATACTCGCCGCCGAAACCGGGAGCGCCGACCACGACCAGCTTCTTCTCGTTCTCGAAGCCGTCATAGGCCTCGATCAGGTGATGGATGCCTTTCTGCCGCACGAGGCGCGCCACGGTCAGGATATAGCTTCCCGGCGATAGGCCCAATCGGGCCAGAAGGTCGCTGCCCGGATATGGACCGACGGCCGCGCCGTTGGGGATGTAGTCGACGACGCGGCCGAACCTGTCGCGGCAATAGTCCCGGATGACCTTGGATACGGCGATGGTGGCGTGCGGAAAACGGACCGACGCCCATTCGCCGAAACGCAGATACAACCGGGCCGGCAGGCCCCATTTGGGATGGAGCCGGTCGATGCTGTGGAAGGTGACGACGACCCTGGAGCGCGGCTTGAACAGGCGCGGGATCCAGGCGAAGGTGGCCGGACCGACGCCGTGATAGTGGATGACGTCGGCCCTTCGGAAAAGCACGGCCAGGCTGGCCAGCAGCGTGTGGGTGAACGTATCCAGGTTCTTGGTCGGTATGGACGGCAGGCGGTCCAGCCTGATGCCGCGGTACGACGACTCCCTGGTGGACGTGAACCTGGGCCGGACGTAAGCCGACACCCGATGGCCGCGGGCCGCGAGGCGCGAGGCCAGCTCCTCGACGTGCCGCTCGATGCCCCCGGAATCGGCCCGGACCGGCAGGCCCTTGATCCCCAGCATGACGACATCCAGATTTTTTTCAGCGGTCTCGGACATATGGCGTAATTCGATTCTATCACTCCTTCGGCGGTTAGGCACGCCGGACCCACTTGATTCATAACTGAAATAATGGAAAGATGCCGTCGCGGTATGAGAACCGGACGGCCCAAACGGCCCGTCCGCCATGAGAGGAGCTTCCCATGCCCATTATCCGCGTTCTTTTATTGACAACCGTCATCTGTGAAACGAGCACGGCTGTCTCGACCGAGACGTCGTCACCCGTGTTGGCCGGCCCGGCGGCGGAGATCCGGTCCAAGATCGCCCAAGCCCGGTCCCTGCTGGCCAAAGCCGCGCTCGGCCCCGGCTGGCGCGGCGACGACGCCGTCTTGGCCGTCTGGGACGGTTCTCCCGAGAACGGGATCACCCTGATCGACGTCCGCAACGGCGTGTCCCGCTCAGCCGGCTTCGCCGTCGAACGCCAAGAATACAACGGGGTGAGTCCGGATCTTCGGGTGACCGAACCGCCAGGCCTCGTGGTCCTGGCCGGCAAATTCCATGTCGGACACGGACGGACGCGGCGCACCGTCATCTACACGCCCTATACGCCCGGCCTGCACACGCCGGAGATGGTGGCGGCCGGGCGGGACTATCTCGATAGCCTGCTGGCCAAAGCCGTGGTCGAACTGGACGCCGGTCCGACCGCCTCCCGCGCCGTGAACGGCCGGCTGGTGACGGAAACCGTGGACAGGCGGGTGCTCGCGGCGATCCTGATCGTCGAGCACGCCCGCTTCGACCGGCTGGACGATCTGGGCCTGAAGCAGGTCGTGGAAGAGGTCCTGGTCGTCCTGGCCGCGAACGGCGACGACGCCTACGACCACGCCGTCTCCCGGGCCCGGGCCCAGGGACTGGCCCAATTCATCAGGAGCAGCTACCAGCTGACCCGGCGCCGCTATCCCGACGCCCGGATCAAGGCCGACTTCAACAGCGGCGCTTCCGACCACCTCAACGTGGTCAAGGCGCAGTACTGCCTGGCCGACTGGACGCTTTCGGCGCTCAGACCGGAAACCGTCGACGAGCTGCGGCTGCCCGGCTTCGAGGAGGACCTCGGCGCCTACATCGCCGCCGGCTACAACGGCGGCGAACAACGGGCCGCCTCGGCCTACCAGCGGTCCCCCGTCGAATGGGAGAAGCCTGGCCGCGGCCTGTGGCGCGAGACCGTCAGTTACGTCCGTAACTTCCGGATGGTCTATCGCCACCTGTTCCCGGAACCGGACCGGCGGGAAACGGACGCGACCTTCGATCCTTGAACCGACTCAAAACCCCCTCGGTCGCTTGACCCAGGGGGTTTTATTTTTCCGACCGGTCGGCGTTCCGAACTTATCTCTTGAAGATGTCCTTGCCCTTAAGAAGCAGGGTCAGTCCTCTTTTTTCAAAGGCGATCTGCTTGGCCAACCTCTCCGCCGCTGACGAGTCCTGGGTCTGCTGCAGCAGCTGCTCCTCGGCGAAAATACGCTTCAATTTGTCCAAGGCGCCCACATGACTCCTGAGGTCGGCAAGATCCGCCGGATTCAATTTGTATGACGTTAAGACCTCCTGGTCGCTGATGCTGCCGATACCCCTAAGCTCGGTAAGGGTCCGGCCCGGCCCCTGTTCGGTCACCGAACCCTGGACCTGGCCCTTGAGCGGGGTGCGGGTGGCGTAATCATGCGCGGCCTGTTCAGATAAGGTCTGCTGCGCCCGGGCGTCCTGGGCCTGCTCGGCGAGAGTGGGCGGCGCGCCGCGCATCATGCTCTCTACCTCGGCTGCCGACGCCCCGGGACCGGCCTGCATCTGTATCCCCTTTAGCTGCAGCGCCAGACGAGCCGCGGCCGGACCCTCGCTGCCGTCCAAAAGCATGGTGTTATGGCCTTGAACGGGTATCTCATACATCCGGCCGGCGACCGAGGGTAATCGGGCCGCCTTGGCCAGCGCTTCGACCGATACCGTCCCCTGGCCGATCTTGGATTCCAAGGTCTTGGCCAACACGGCCTGTTCCAGGGAATAATTCTTCATGAGCGGATTCTTGAGCCAGTCCGCGGCGATGACGGCGACGTCCTTCGGATGCTCCGCTAATTCAGTCTGGACGGCCAATGGCAGTTCGGCCTGGTGCGAGGCCAGAGTGACCAAGGCGTCATGAGCCTTGCCGGCCGGAACCTGGTCGATAGCCTCCTGCAGCTGCGGCGGCAGTTCGACGGTGCTGGCGACGTTGATAGTCGCTTCCGGTCCGCGCGGCACCTGAGGCCCCAGCCCCTTAGCGTGCGTTCCCGCGACCGCGGCGTCATGTCCCGTTGCGGCCCTCACGCGGGGACCGTGCTGCGCGGTAACGTCATGGCCTTTGGGAACGGACTTGAGGTGTTGTTCCGCGGACCCGGTCGCGCCGTGCCCGCCGCGCGGGACGTGCTGCGCGGCGGCGTCGTGGGTTCCGGCGCGGGACGACAGATGGCGTTCAACCGACCCGCCGACGCCGTGGCCGACGCCGTGGTCGACGGCCGTGGCGGCGCCCTGCGCATGGTCGACGGCCGCGTCGAGCGGCACTTCCCGGATGACATCCGCGCCGCCGATGAGGTTATCGATGCTGCCCTGGCGCTGCTCCATCATCTTGAGCAGATGCAGGGCTTCAGGTGTCTGGCCCTCGCCGTTGGCCAACAGATGGCCGTAGGAAGTGCGCAATTGATCGTACTGGCCGGCCAGGTCCCTGACCTTTTCCACGGATCCCAGAGGCGATAACAGCGGATTATGGCCGGCTTGCTCGGCGACCCGGCCTTCCCATCCCTCCCTGAGGATGGCCGCGGGATTGCCGCCGCCATGCGCGGCTTCGAAACCCGTGACCGAACCGTCGGCGGCGTAATGGAACTTGCCGCCGGCCTCGTTGCCCAGGGTGTTCCGGATGGCTTGGAGTCTTTCGAGCGCGGCCAGGCGGGCGTTGGGATCGTTCACGACCTCGAACGTCTTGCCGCTGGCGGTCTGAACGGTCACCCTGTCGTACTCAGAGTTCTGCCCATGAGCCATCTGTTCGAGCGATTCGCGCGACAGTGCCTGCCGTTCAAAAACGTGCCGGTATTGTTCAGTGGTCTGCGGGCTCACGCCGTGCACGGCGTCACGCGGCGTTTCGAATCGCAGCGTTCCCGATCTGTCCAACTGCTGGTTCAACGGAACCTCGGGCGGCCGCACGTGATGGGTCACCTCCTTGATCGTCGCGTCAGTTTCAAAATGCGGATGGCCATCCTTGCCCATGGACCAATGGCCGTGGCTGGGCTGAGCCGGATCGGATACCAGCTGGTGATCGGTCCTGGTGCCGTTCTTGCCTATCTGCCAAAGCCCTTCCTGCCGGACCGCCTGATAGGATTCGTGGTCCGCCCAGACCTTGAACTTGGCGGCGTCAGGAGTGATATGCGGCACGGGCTGGTGATGAGCCCTGGCTTCGGCCGCCTTGGCCATCCAGGCCGTAAAAGCCTCGCCGTCGTGCGGATTGCCACGATAACCGAATTCCTGGGGGTGCAGCGCGGCCTGCCTCTCGAACATCTGGCTGGCGCCCTCGTGTTTGCCGATGACGTCTTCCGGCTTCCACTTGCCGATCTCCGGAGCGGCGGTCTTTTCGACCGCGTGCACGGGCGGCGGCGCTTCAGCGTGTCCCTCAGCGTGCCCGACCCCGCCGGCGGCGACCGGAGCGGCTTCCTGCGGATGGCTCCACATTTTCTTGATGCCTTCCATGGCGTCGGCCGCGACATAACCGACCGCCGCGCCCGCGACCGCGCCGATGGCGGCGTAAATGTACTTCTTCGTCTTTCCTTTCTTGGCCAGGGCCTCGAGCTTGGACAGGTCCGCCTCCTGGGCCTCGGCGACCCTGTCGCCGTTCTTGGTCAGCATATCCAGGATGTCGGCCATGCCGTTCCGGTTCTTCATCTCCAGCATGTCGACCTGATACACGAAATTCTCTGCCCGTTCCTTCAGGGTCGGCTGATCGTCGAACATGCCGCTTTCGAGCCGCGCCATTACCGTGGCCGCGTCCTTGCGCAGGCTCTTCAGATCTTCCGACGGGAAATCGATATCCTCCAGCTTGGCCTCGGCTTCGCCGATCATGCCCTCGGCCTCTTCGAGCAGGCGGGCCCCGGCCTTGGCTTCGGCCCGTTTGCCGATGGCGTAACCGATCATGCCGCCGGCCAGACCCATGGTCGCGGCCCGGCCCGTATTGCTGTACCGGGCGACCGCGCCGGTGACGACGCCGAGCGCGACCGAGGCCACGGCGAAGCCGGTCTTCTCGGCCGCCGTCTGACCGCCCATGCCGCTCCGGGCCGCGCCGAACACGGCCACGAACCGGTCGAGCTTGTCGGGCGCCTTCGCTTTCATGTCATTGCGGGCCTGGTCCTCCAGGGCCTGGCCCTTTTCGAACCGTCCGGTGGTGATAGCGATGACCATGGCCGCCTCGCGGGCCTGATCCTCGGAAAGTTCGGGGCGTTCGGCCTTGATCCGGGCCAGGGCGGAACGGAAGAACTCCGGAGTGACGCCCCGCAGCGACTTCTCGAACTTATCCAGTTTCTGTTCCTTGCCATCGGCCACCTGCTGTCCCTGTTCCCGCAGGTCCCTGATCTGCGTCCTCAGTTTCTCCGAACTGTTCTGGCGGATGGCGTTCGAAACTATGGCGCTGATGCTTTCGGGGGTCAGGATGTCCTTGATCAGCTCGGCCTGCTTCCCGGCGCGCAGCTTCTCCATCTTTTTGTCGTCGGGTCCGCCGAGGCCGACCTTGTCCAGCATCTTCTTGCCGAACGCGGTGCTCTCGAATTTTCGCCAGCCGAGCATGGCCGCGCCGCCGAGCGCCGCCGCCACGCCGCCCGAACCGACGATAGCGGCCGCGGCCGCGCCCGCTCCCAGGCCCAGACCAACGCTCAGGAACACCTTCTTCACGACGGGACCGGCGAAGACGCTGGCCTTTTCGCCGGCCGACAGGCTTTCCATGATCTTGGCCGCGACCTGTTTCTCCAGGGTCTGTTTCAGCGTCTCCTGTAGGGCGGCCACGGTCTGTTCCTTGACCTCGGCCAGGCGCTCCTTGTCCTCGCTGCCGGCGGCGATCTTGTCTATCTGCTTTTCCAAAAGTTCCTTGACCTTGGCGTCATTGCCGCTCAGCAGCGATTCCTGCAGCGCCTTGGCCTCGCGCTTGCTGAGATTCTTCAAAATTTCGGCGGGCGCGACATCGACGAAGCCCTCTTTCTTCAAAAGTTCGGCCGCCGCCAGCTCGGCGGCTTTCTCCGGCGACTGCTCCGCTTGCGGCTTCTTCCGCATCTCCGGCGTCAACAGGACCGGTTCCTCCTGAGCCGGCTTTTCGGCGACAGGCGGCGCTTCGGGCGCGGGCTTGGTTCCAGGCGTCATCAGCTCGTTCCGCTGTTGGTCCAACCTGCTTATCTCCTGATGGATCTGGTCCTGCTTCCTCGACGACGCCCCCTTGGCCTGCGCTTCCAATTTGCGTATCTGCGCCTCGATCTTCTGGACCTCCGTGGCCTCGGCTTGCCCCTCCTGGCGAGTCTGGGACTCGAGTTGCGTGTTCACGGTCGATTCTTCGCCGGTCAGCGGTTCTCCCCTGGATACGGCGGTCGCCTCGATCTTGGCGGCGGTTTCCGTCCCGGCCCGGACCTGGGCGCCCGTTTCCTGCTTCACGGTCCGCAGGGTGCGATCGATGTCCCGGGCGATCGCTTCCATACTTTCCGGAACGTCCACCACGGCTTCCGGGGTCTTGACCTGGTCAGCCGCCTCGGTCGCATCATCGACGGGCGGGATGTTCGAGTTTTCCGGTTGGCGCTTGTTCATATGGCGATGGATTATTTCTTCTCGTCTCCTCCCTTGATCGATAAAAGGATTTTTTCGGCTTGCTCGCGATCGAGCCGGGCCAGCACGCGCTTGAGCAGGGCCGTCTGCCGCGCCCTGAGCTCGGCAAAGCGCGCCATGTGCCTGGCATGCACCTGCTGCAGCTTCTCTTCCAGTTCCAGCAGCTTCTGTTCGCGGTCCGCGGCGCCGATATCCATAACTGTCGAGGGGTGACCCGCGTTACTCGGAAAGATCCTTCAGTTGATCGGCCGCGGCCACGAATTCCTTGGAAAAATCATCAAAGACCTTCTTCATCCGGTCCTGAAAATCCGGCACGTGCTCCTGAAAAAAAGCCGTGGCCTCGGCCGGATCGAGCGTCTCCTTGTCCATCAGCTTGTTGAAGGCGCCGAGGGCCTTCTCATCAAGCGCCTGCATCATCGAGAGACCGATGCGCCGGTTGACCTCGGTGCCGATGCGTTCGGCGTATTCCTCGCGGATGTCCGACGGCAGCTTATCCAGGCCGGCGGCCGAATAAAGCTGTTCGACGAATGACTGGATCGGATCGAGTGAGGCGGTTGGCATACGTTGCTCATTATTTCGCCGTAAGCGGCGATAACATCATTATTTTAGCACTTTCCTTATATTTATTCAACCTGATTATTCAGGCGGTTCTTTGCTCCGGCGCCGCTGGCAGGAACCTTGAAAAAATATCGCGGACCTGCTACGCTTCCATCGCGTTTTTCCGTGTCTGACGAAATAGGGTCGGTAGCTCAGTCGGTAGAGCAACAGCCTTTTAAGCTGATGGTCCCGGGTTCGATCCCCGGCCGACCCACCAAAGAAAGGTCCCCACCGTCAGGTGGGGATTTTTCTTTTGTCATGGTCCAGGCTGGGGATCGACGGGTTTTTGGATCATAAAAAAATTGACCGTTTTCCGGTCAATATTTTTTCGGATCCGGGACGGTCACATCTCGTCCGTCTCCGACATGAACTCGTCGTACCGGGCCTTCAATGATTCGCTGATCTCGGTCCAGGACTCGTCATCATGCAGCTCGCTGAATTGCCGCTTGTCTTCCATGATCTCTTCGACCAGGTCGTTCCATTCGTCCCGTCCCAGAGCGCCCTCCTCCATGGCCCGATCCTTGACCTCGTTGAATAATTCTTCAAGGTTAACGGCTAGATTCTCCATATCCTTTGGCCCGCTTATCAAATTAACAGCGACAGCATAGCACGGCCCATTTTTTTCTGACAAGTGGCTGAAGCGGCGCTGGCCGGACCGCCAGTCAGTTCCCTGATTAATACCGCTTGATTTAGCCAAATAATTGACAAGATCGCGATTTATTGCTATCCTAAAAACATCTAAATCTCACTTGCTCCCGCGCATATGAATGGACGCCGTATCGGAGAAGCCGCCCCCGGACCGGAAATGGCCGCGCCGCAGCCGCCGGAAATATCAGCGGCAAATTCTGACCAAGAACTCCCGGTCAGCAGGCCCGGGGCCGACGTCGACCGGCCTCTTCAACCGATGAAAGCCGGCGAGGTCGAGCGGGCCTCGGCGGCCAAAGCGGAAAAAGACGGTCTGGATAAAGCCAAAAAGGATATCTGGCGCGAAGAGAACGCCGCCTTGGCCGGCAGGTTCGACGACCTCCGCGGCCGCATGAAAACCGCCAAACCGCCGAGCGACATGGAAAAGAAACAGTACTACCGGGAGCTGGTCAACCAGGTCGCCAGGGAACACCAGGAAATGACGCCGTGGATGCTGCTGGAAGGCAAGGAGGCGGCCGTCGGCGGCGTCGGGACGATCTTCGACAAGGGCGCGGAAGCCATGACCGAAAAATTATGGAACGGCCAGCTGCACCGCATGAAACTGGAGACTTTCCTGAGCGGGCCGGCCGAACCGGGGCAGGTCATCGAGAGCCTGAAAACGAAGCTGATCGAGGACGTGACGAAGCTGGCCGAAGGGCATAAGAAGCAGCTGGCCCAGAAGAAGCAGCTGTCCGTCGAAGCCGCCCCCCCGGCGGCCGGCAAGGCCGCCGGCCAGGAACAGGACCTCGGCGCCCTGCGGCGGTCGCTGATCGAGATCGGCGACTGGTCGCGACTGGGCAAGGACGAACGGAAAGCCAAGGCCGATCTGCTCAATATGACCGAAGCCGACATTGACCGGTCCCTGCAGCAGATGCGGGCCGGGGAGCTGCGGCAGTTATCGGACGCCGCGGCCCTGGAGCCCGCCTCCCCGACCGCGCGCCGGCCCGGAATTAAACGGCCGTCGCAGCAAGCCAAAAGGCCCGGTTTCTTATCCCGGATGTTCGGCGGCAAAAAGGCGGCCTAAGCCGCGCGAAATGCGATGATCATCGTGAACCGCCCCGCGCCACCGGGGCGGTTTTTTTGTATAGCATTATAGACGCGCAGATTTCGCGCGTAACGCCCACCCCATCAACCGTCAGGGCGGGGCTCGTCCTGCGCCGCAACGTCGGCGCAGGAGGCGGTTTGGATATAACAAAAGCGCTGACGGATTCAGCGCTTATCTGGGTTGATCCACGGATTGACGCTTGTCCGGAGGCTTCCGGTTCATTGGCCGGCCTGGGCCGTGAGCGCCCGATGCCGGATCGGATATTCCAGACGGTACAAGCGGGCCATCAGGGCCACATAATACCGCGCCTCCTCCCGGACGGCGGGGTCACATGACTCCCAGATGGAAGACCAGACGAAGTACAGTCCCTCGGTCGCCTCGCCGGCGCGCAAGCGCGACAGCTCTTCGGCGGCCACTGCGGCCCGCGGCTGATCGTGCGCCAGGGCCTGGGCCGCCTGATCGACGGAGAGTTTCAGGCGATACAGCGCCAGCTTCATGACCTCGGCCATGACCCGGGCGTGCGCCGGGAACAGACGGTCGTCTGACGGCGGAAGTTTGGCGGTCAGGGCGCCCAGCGCGGGGTTAGTCTCGACCAGTGATCCGATCACGGCCGAAGGTGAATTCGGAAAAGGAATGATGGTGGCTGACATGAAAGCCTCCGTTTTTGCGGGGATCCATATTTCTGAAAGGATGCCCGCAGCGCGGGACCCTTTACCGCTGAAAAGAACGATGGACCATAACACTTGAAGGACCTTTTGTCAAGGTGGGCGGCTGAGGTGTTTTTTTGCTGAAATAGGCCGATTTATCCCGGGTTAAACCCTGACCGGCGCCAATCGAAGATGAAAAAAAGAACCGCCGCGGCGGTTCTTGTCAGTTGAGTTTTTTCGGGTCGCGTTCGACGCGCCCGGCGGCCAGATCGGCCTCGACGCGGTTCAGAACGGCCTGGACGGACGCGTCAGGCGTCCGGACCGGCGGCGCTTCGGCGGGCCGGCTGAGGAGGCGGGATGACCGGTCCAAATGGCCGGCGGCCGTTTCCAGGGCGGCGTTCTGCCGCCGCAATCCTTCATTGGTCGCCCGGACGGCGCGGTCGATCTCGCCCAGCTTGGCCGAGTTCTGTTTCTGGATCTCCGCCGCCCGGCTCATCGCCTGGGCCGACGTCTGGAGCTGGGCCACGCTGTCGTTCAGCGCATCGAGGCACTCTTCGAAGGGATTCTTCCAGCCGCGCCGGACGGCTTCGGCCCTCCAGCGCTCGGTTTCCTCCCGCGACCGGTCCAGGTCGCGCCGGAGATCGGACCGCTGCAGCAGCAGGAACATGATCGCCAGCGCCATGAAGACGACAGCCGACGCCAGGACCAATTGGACGATATCCATGACGAACCTCCTGATCAGGCAAATGAAAGAACGACTGCCCACTATATCCGAAGCAGCCGTTCTTGGCAATGGGACGCGGTGAACGTGCCGACCGCCGGGCGCTGGCCGGTCTCAAGCCCCGGCTTGCCTGCCAAGCTTCCGCAGCAGCTCGCGGATGTTCTTGTCGACGGCGGCGTCGCCCAGCGACTTCCGGAGTTCTTCCATCTTGGCCACTTCATTCTGGAACTGATCCACCGAGCGCAGCCGGTCGTAGGCCTCGTTCAGCTTGTTCTCGATCACCCTGACCTCCGTGGTCCGGGCCAGGACCTTGGAATAGAACCTGTCCTCCGGCGAGGCGTCGGCCGATCGCAGCGCCTCCTTGAAACTTGTCTTATTCTCCATCTCCGCGGCGTCCGACGCGTCCCAGGTGCCGCCGACCATCTTGGCGATGACCTTGTCGTAATCCTTGTCCTCCCTGGTCAGGCGCTTGCCCTCGCGGGGGTCGCGCAAGGCGTTCAGGTATCCCTCGCGCAGGGTGGCGGCGCCGGCGCCGGCCGAAGCGCGCATCTTGAACCCGGCCGGGATCTCCCGGCGGACCTGTTCCAGGGTCTCGCGCTTCTTGTCCTCGCCGTAGGTGGCGAATTCCTTTTGCGAGATGCCGAGGTAGCGCAGCTGGGTGTCCTGGTCGCTGAAATCGACCAGGTCGGAGACGTCCAGGCCGTCGATGGCCCGGCTGTATTCCTTGAGAAGGCCGTCCAGGTCCTCGGGCCGGAGCGGTTTGTCGGCCTTGATCATGATGCTGAATTCGTCGCCGCCGCCGGTCACCGGCAGGATCTCCGTGACGCCCATCCGGGCCGCCAATTCCCGGGCCGGCGTGTCCTTGGCGTGGAAAACGTCGGCGATGCGCTTGAGATATTCGGTGCCTTTCTCGTGCGAACCGGACAGGTCGTTGACCGCTTTGAGGCCGTTGGCGTCGAAACTCAGCCGGGCGATCTTGTCCAGGTCTCCGAGCGACTTCGGCTGCTCGTCGAGCAGCGCTTTGACCCATTCGATGGCCTTGCCTTTGCTGTATTCCTCCTTCAGGATCCTCTCGTTGTCGCCGACGGTGAAGCGCTTTTCGACGAAATTCTGCTCGAAACGGACGACCTCGCGATCGATGTATTTGCCGCGTTTCTCCACGGGCACCCCGTCTTCGGCCAACTGCCGATCCAGGTCGCGGATCTCCTGCCTGGCGCCGTCCGGAAGTTCCTTGATCCGCTGTTCAAGCCAGTCCGCGCCGTGTTCCTTGCGTTCAGTGCGGGCCGATTCGTGCAGTTTCAGAATCTCCCGGAAGACCTCCTGGGAGTCGGCCTCCAATTCCTTTCCTTGGTCTTTATGCTCGATGTCGGACATAAAAAAATATTGAGCTTAAGCAGGCTCAATATATCATGGTCGTGAGATGCTGACAATCCGATTTCAGACGGACTGGATGGTCTCGATGGCCGGATCGGCGGGCGGTTCGCCGCTGGCGGTCTTTTTCGGACGGTCAGTTCCGATGCTGCCCAGCATCTCCTGAAGCAGGCGCAATTCCTCCGGCGTCGCCGCCCGGGGACGATACAATGAACTTTTCTTCCACTCTTTCATGGTCATAAGATGACCTCCGGATTTGGAATGACTTCGGACCCTAACAACATTCGGGTCGTTTGTCAAGACCGGACGGATGGACTTCGGTCCGGACCGGCGGTCCTGACCACCAGGCCGGCCATGGCCGCGGCGGCATCAGCTTTGCTGAGCCGGAGCATGGCGGCCGCCATGGCCGCGAGCCGCGTCCGGTCGCCGAGCAGTCCGAGGACCAAAGCGGAAAATTCATGGGGCGAGATCCGGCGTTCGTCGACAGCCGCGGCGGCGCCGTTTTTAACAAAAAAATCGGCGTTCTCCTCCTGATGCGAATCGGGGATGGGCAGAATGACCGCCGGCGTTCCCAGTGCCGCCAGTTCGGTCAGAACGCCCATGCCGGCGCGGGTCACCACCAGATCGGCCGCGGCGTAGGCGTGCTTCAGGTCGCCGGTCAGGAATTCCAGCTGGTGGTACCTGGCCGGCGCGTCGGCGAATGGCTCGGCCTTGCCCTGGCCGGTCAGGTGGATGAGCTGCGCGCCGGACGCCAATTCCGGAGCTGCCTGCCGTACCAGTCCGTTCAGGGTCACGGCGCCGGTGCCGCCGCCGAGCACGAGCACGGTCGGCGTCCCCGGCTCCAGGCCGAAAAGGCGCGCCGCCTCGGTCCGCGAGCCGGCGAACAGTTCGGGACGGACCGGATTGCTGGTCCAGACGGGTTTCTTCGAAGCGAAGTCGGCCAGCGAACGCTCGTAAGCGACCGAAACCGAGGCGGCGAACGGCGCCGATAATTTGTTGGCCAATCCCGGCCGGATATCCATCTGATGCAGGTGCACCGGGACGCGCCGGAGCCAGGCGGCCCAGACCGCCGGCACGGCGACGAAGCCGCCGGCGCTGACCAGGACGTCCGGCCGCAGACGGCCCAGCAACGATCCGGCCTGCAGGAAGCCGCGGATGATCCGGCCGACGTCGGTAATGTTGCGCCAGTCAAGATAACGGCGCAGCTTGCCCGACTTGATGGCGTAAAAATCGATGCCGGCCTCCCGGACCAGCCGCTCCTCCGGACCGAAATCCGTGCCGATCCAGAACAGTTCGCAGCCGGGCTGTTGTTCCCGCGCCGCCCGGGCCACGGCCAAAAGCGGCGTGACCGATCCCAGCGTTCCTCCTCCGGCAAAAACGATGCGCATAATAATATCAACTCAACGGCGTCCGGCCGGCCGCGGCGCGGCCTGACGGGAGACGCTGACAAGCAATCCCACGGCCGCCAGTAAAACCATGAGCGACGTCCCGCCGTAGCTCATGAACGGCAGCGGCAGTCCGGTCATGGGCAAGAGGCCGATCATCGAACCGACGTTGAACAGGGTCTGAAAGAATATCCAGCCGACGATGCCGGCGGCCAGGAGCTTGCCGAAATCGTCAGGCGCCCGGCGCGCGATGTCCAGCCCGCGCCAGAAGAACCAGCCGAACAGGACCACTATGGCCAGCGTCAGGATGAAACCGAGCTCTTCGGCCGTCACGGCGAAAAGCGAATCGCCGATGACCTCCGGCAGGTAGAGATACTTCTGGCGGGAATGTCCCAGGCCCAGGCCGAACCAGCCGCCTGAGCCGATGGCCAGGAAAGCCTGGTTGATGTGATAACCGACGCCCAGCGGATCCAGTTCCGGATGCAGGAAGGTCGTCAGCCGGGCGTAACGGTAGGGCACGGTCTTGGCGGCGACGAAGAAAAAACCGGTCGCTCCGAGGACCAGCGCCCCGAGATGCTTCCAGGAAGCGCCAGCCGCGAAATAAACGACCGCGGCCGCGGCGGCGATGACAGTCAGGCTGCCCAGATCCGGCTGGAGCATGATCAGCACCGACACGACGCCGAGCGACACGAGGAACGGGACCAGGCCGGCGGCGGCCTCGCCCACCCCTTCGCCGACGCGCCGCTCGAACAGGGCGGCCAGGTACATCACAAGCGACAGCTTGACCAGTTCGGACGGCTGCAGGGAGAAGCCGCCGATATGGATCCAGCTGCGCGAAGCGCTCCAGTCGGAGGACAGTCCCGGCACGAACACCAGCAGCAGCAACAGCAAGGTGAACACGAAAAAACCGTTGGCGTAACGGCGCCAATGGCGGTAGTCGACGCGCGAGACAAGCCACATCAGCGCCAGTCCCGGCAGCAGGCCGTACAGCGCCTGGTGGCGGATGTACCAATAGGTGTCGTTGAACTTCTGATAGGCCACGGGGCCGGAAGCCGAGGTGAGCATCACGAGACCGAGCAGCAGCAAGCCTCCGGCCAGGGCCAGGAAAACGTGATCGGGCCTTTTATCCAGTTTTTCCATGCATGAACCGGTTAGCGGCCTAGCCGGGGACCGTCAGGAGAAGAACCCGTGATCAATCATGAACAGGACCAGGCCGATGGCCGCCGTGACCGTGGCCACGATCCACAGGCGCATCACCACTTTGGGCTCGCTCCAGCCGATGGCCTCGAAATGATGGTGGATCGGCGCGGACAGGAAGACCTTCTTGTGCCGCAGCTTCTTCGAAGCGACCTGGATGATGACCGAGACCGATTCCAGGACGAAGACGAAGCCGATGACCGGCAGGAACAACGCCGCGTTGGTCAGCATGGCCACGACGCCGAGCGTCACGCCGAGCGACATGGCGCCGGTGTCGCCCATGAAGAACCGCGCCGGGTTGATGTTGAACCAGAGGAAAGCCAGGAGCGCGCCGACGATGACGCCGCAAAAGGCGGCCAGGTCGGTCCGGCCCTGAACGAAAGCGATGCAGCCGTAGGCGGCGAAACAGGAAGCCAGGACGCCGCCGGCCAGGCCGTCCAGGCCGTCCGTCTCGTTGACGGAGAAGGACGTGGCCACGATGACCAGGATGAAGACCGGGACGTACCACCAGCCGATGTTGAAACTGCCGACGAAGGGCACGCGCAGCAGATCCCATTCCAGCTTGTAGTAGAACCACAGGGCCCCGACGGCGGCGATGAGCGTATACAGGATTAGCCGGTGGCGCATGCGCAGACCGCCGCCTTTGGGACCGATGCGCCGGACGTTGAAGTAATCGTCGACCAGTCCGACCAGGGCCGAAGCGATGAGGGCGCCGAGCGGCAGGAGCGTCTGCTGGCGCGAGAAGAAATTCAGGCTGCCGCCCTGGGAACCGGAGAATATCTCCGCGCCGTAATAGAACACGGCCATGATCAGGAGCAGCGTCGCCCAGATCAGGACGCCGCCCATGGTCGGCGTGCCACGCTTGGCCTCGTGCAGCTTGGCGAAGACCGGCGCCGAGCCGTCGTCGCGGATCTGCTTGCCCAGCCGGTACTTGTAGAGGAAGTGCGTCAAAAGAGGCGTCCAGGACACGGCCACGACGAACGACAGCGCGGCCAGGAAGAAGATCTTGATGATGTCGAATAATTCCATATAAGTTAACGGAAAATACGCGGCGCCCTCAGATATTGAGCATGATCGCCAGCCCGGCGCCGATGGCCAGCATGATCTCCACCGCATCCGTGGCCCCCAGCATGAGCAGACCGAGCATCCGGTGCTTTTTTGTCAGTATACCCGAGAAGAACCCGTTGATGAAGAACACGGCCAGGCCGAAGCCGGGAAAAATGAAGATCTTCCACCAGACATCGACCCAGTCCACCCCCAGCGCGGCCGTATAATGCAGGCGCAGGAATCCGGAATTCACGGAGCGCGACACGAGGAAGATGACGATGCCCAGCCAGTTCGCGGCCAAAACGGCCGCTCCCGACGACCACAAAAACCAGCCCGACCGGCTGGAAATGCCGAAAAACTTGCCGAGATCGATCCTGGTTGCGGGCATAGGGCGGCGATGGGCACAGATTAGCACCGACCCGGCCAGGAGACAAGGCCGTAAAGCTCCCCCGCTCCGGCTTGAATGAGCTTATTATAGCCCTGGCGGACCCAAGGCCGGCCGGGACCGAACCAGGCGCCGTAAAACCCATAGGCAGCCGGCCGGAGATATGGTAAAATGTATGTACATATGTTAAGCAATGACGTGCTCAAAAAGATCCTGCGCGATACCGGCACTTTCGACGCCAAGGGCCTGGCCGCGCTGATCGCCGAAGCCAGGGCCAAGGACCCGAAAATGACGTTGGAGAACTTCCTGCTCAAAGAGAAGAAAATGCCGGAAGAGATGCTTTACCGCATCGGCGCCCAATACTACAAGCTGCCGTTCATCAACCTGCGCGAGACGCCGATCCGCCAGGACATCCTGTTCCTCATCCCCGAACCTATCGCCGTCTCCCACAACGTCGTGGCCTTCGAGAAACTCGCGGACGAGCTGCACATCGCCAGCCTCGACCCGTCGGACCTCCAGACCTTCGAATTCATCAAGCGCAAGACCGGCCTGCGCATCAAGCTCTTCTTCACCCATCCGACCTCGCTGGAGGAAGCGCTCAAGCAGTACCGCCAGAGCCTCAGCGCCGAACTCGGCGCCATGACCAAGGTCCCGACCGACGACGATGAGGAAAAGTCCGGCGAAGAAGGCGACCTGGCCAAACTGGCCGAGGACATCCCCATCATCCGCGTCGTCGACTCCATCCTGGAGCACTCCATCCTGGAAGGCGCTTCCGACATCCATATCGAACCGGCCGAAAAGGAGGTCATCGTCCGTTTTCGCGTCGACGGCGTGCTCAAGCCGGTCATGACCTTCCCCAAAGTGGTGGCGTCCGGCATCGTCGCCCGCATCAAGATCCTCTCCAACCTCAAACTGGACGAGCATCGCCTGCCCCAGGACGGCCGCTTCAAGATCGAGAACCCCAACTACAAGTTCTCCATCCGCGTCTCCATCTTGCCGGTCGTCGACGGCGAGAAGATCGTCATGCGCCTGCTGTCGGAGACGGCCAAGGCCCTGAACCTGGACCAGCTCGGCTTCCAGACCAAGCCCAAGAACATCGTGCTGCGCAACATCAAGAAGCCGCACGGCATCATGCTGGTGACCGGCCCGACCGGCTCCGGCAAATCGACCACGCTGTATTCGGTGCTGGCGCTGCTCAACACGCCCAAGGTCAACATCTCCACCATCGAGGACCCGGTCGAGTACCGCATGCCCGGCGTCAACCAGAGCCAGGTCAACCCGCGCATCGGCTTCACTTTCGCTTCCGGCCTGCGCTCGCTCCTGCGCCAGGACCCCAACGTCATCATGGTCGGCGAGATCCGCGACAAGGAGACCGCCGAGATCGCCGTGCAGGCGGCCATGACCGGCCATCTGGTGCTGGGCACGCTGCACACCAACGACGCCGCCACCGCCCTGCCCCGCCTGATTGAGATGGACGTGCCGCCCTTCCTCATCAGCTTCACCGCCAACATGATCGTCGGCCAGCGCCTGGTGCGCAAGATCTGCCCCGGCTGCGTCAGGTCCTTCAAACTGCCGGCCCACGTCCTGGAGCAGCTGCGCGAACAGATCGGCGTCGATGAGATCTGGAAGACGCTGCAGCGGGAGGAGATCGTGGCCAAGAACCAAAAGATCGAGGAGACCACGTTCTGGCGCGGTTCCGGCTGCGCCCAATGCAACCACGAAGGCTACAAGGGACGCATCGGCATCTACGAGGTGCTCGAAGTGACCCCGGCCGTCTCCCAGCTGATCAACGCCGAAGCCAACGCTTTCGACATCCAGAAAACGGCCGTCAAGGAAGGCATGGTGACCATGATCGAGGACGGCTTCATCAAAGCGGTCAAGGCCGCCACCACCATCGAGGAGATCCTGCGCGTGACCAAGGACTGATATGGCGTCCTCACTGAGAAAAAAGATCAACTACTGGCTGCTCTATAACACCTCGGTGCCGCTGACCCAGCGGATCTTTTTCTGCGAGAACCTCCGGGTGATGATCAAGGCCGGGCTGTCCATCTCCGAGGGGCTGAACACGCTGGCGCTGCAGTCGGAATCGAGGATGTTCCGCCAGGTGATCAACACGGTGCGCGAGGACGTCGAGGCCGGCAAGCTGCTGTCCCAGGGAATGGCCAAGTTCCCCAAGATCTTCAACACCATCTTCATCAGCATGGTCCAGATCGGCGAGGTCTCCGGCACGCTGGACGAGAACCTGAACGAGCTGACCCAGCAGATGAAGAAGGATTACGCCCTGCGCTCCAAGGTCAAGGGCGCCATGACCTATCCGCTGGTCATCCTGGTGGCCATGCTCGGCATCACCACCGCCCTCCTGGTCTTCGTCCTGCCCAAACTGCTGGACATCTTCAAGGAATTCGGCGACGTCAAGCTGCCGCTCGCCACCCGCATCCTCATCACCGTCAGCGATTTCGTCCAGGCCCGCGGCGTGCTCCTGGCCATCGGCCTGGTGCTGCTGACCCTGATCCTGGTGACCCTGGCGCGCACCAAACAGGGGCGGTCGTTCATCCACTCGGCCCTCCTGAGCGCTCCCATCCTCGGGCCGATCGTCAAGAAGGTCAATCTGGCGCGCTTTTCCCGGACCTTCTCGGGCCTGCTCAAGACCGACATCCCCGTGGTCCAGTCGCTGACGGTCACGGCCGAGGTCATGGGCAACCTGCATTACCGCCAGGCCTGCCTCGACGCCGGTGAATACATCAAGAAGGGCGAGACCATCGCCCGCAGCCTGGGCGCCTACCGCAAGCTCTTCCCGCCGCTCGTGGTCCAGATGGTCAGCGTCGGCGAACGTTCGGGCAACGTCGACTCGCTCCTGGCCGACATCGCCGAATTCTACGAACAGCAGGTCGATAACGTGCTCTCCAGCCTGTCTTCGATCATCGAACCGGTACTCATCCTACTCTTGGGCGGCATGGTCGGCGGCATCGCCCTCGCCGTGATGATGCCGATGTACGCCCTGACCCAGGCCATCTCCGAACAATGAGCCGCCGGCGCCGAACCGCTTTACTATGAACGACCGTTCAGCCCGACGAACGCCGCCAGCCGCTCCCGCGGCCGGTTTCACGCTGACCGAGACCATCATCACCGTGGGCCTCGTGGCGGTGATGCTGGCCGTCTATTCGATGACACTGACCAGCACGGTCTTCCTGCGCCGCTCGCAGTACAACACCCTGGCCGCCAACTACATCCAGGAGGAACTGGACACCCTGCGCACCCTCCCCTTCGCCGAACTGCTGACCAGGACCAACGGCAATTTCCTGGGCGTGGCTTTCCAGCGCGGCGCCTGGGCCGTCCAGAACGTCAGCGGCGACGGCCAGAACAAGAGGCTGGTCATGAGCGCGGCGGCGACGGCCATCGGCGACGGGACCGGCGTGGCCATCCTGCCGGGCAACTACCGCACCGACTTCACCCTGCAAGCCAAGGTCAAGGCCGACGTGGCCTCGCCTTCGGGCTGGGGTGCCGGCCTGGTCTTCCGCTACCGCGATCCCGAGAACTACTACCGCTTCCGCTACGCCGCCGGCGGCAACGCCCTGGACAAGGTCTATCACGGCACGGTGACCACGCTCTGGTCCAACAGCGACACCTGCACCACGACCAATCCCAGCGGCACCTGCTGGACCTGGCAGACGCTCGAGGTCGCGGCGGCCGGCACCAGCATCACCGTCAAACGCGCCGGCACCACGCTCACCACCCTGACCGACACCACCTTCACCACCGGCGACCTGGGCATCCAGTCCAAGTCCGGCGCCCTGATCTCCGCGGATGACGTCTCCGTCACCGAGGGCTCGACCACCACCTGGAACTTCGAGTCCGATACCGCCGGCGCCTTTCCGACCGCCTGGCAGCGGCTCAGCTGCTTCGACCTGCCGGGCGGCAATTGCACCCTGACCGTCGCCGACTACCTCGGCGTGTCGACGATGAAACAGGTCACGGTCACGGTCAGCTGGAAGGACGGCGGCAGCACCCGCAGCTCAAGCGGCACCACGGTCATCAGCCAATGACGCTTATGCCTTTTTTCCCGCACCGCCGCCCCTCCGCCGCGTTCCGCCCTGTCCGGCGCCCATCGGCCGGCCTGTCGCTCATGGAGATGATGGTGGTCATCGGCATCATGATGTACCTGCTGTTGATCATCACCCAGATCTTCGCCCTGAACTACGACATCTTCGCCAAGCAATCCAAGCGCACCGACAACGAGGTCGGCGCCATCCTCGCGGCCAAGACCATCTCCCAGATGGCCCGCGGCGCGCTCGACGTCGAGGCTTCCCGCACCATGAGCGGCACGACCTACACCTCCTCGGACAGCCAGCTGGTCCTCAGGCTGCCGGCGGTGAACGCCTCCAACGACATCATCGCCGGCGTCTACGACTACGTCGGCTTCTACCGCTCGACGACCGAGACCACCAAGATCTTCGCCGTCACCGAAGCCGGCTCCGGCAGCATCCGCAAATCCGGCACGCGGCTTGTCACGGCTTACAACACCGCCCTGATCTTCCGCTATAACAACCCGGCCCTGACTGGAGCCAACCGCGTCTCGCTCTTCGTGGTCAACACCCAGACCCAGCGCAACATCACCCTCACCACCAGAGGCTGGACCTCCATCTTCCTGCGCAACCGCTGAGGACCGGCCGATGACGGCAGAGCAAATAAACCATCAGTCGACCCGAAATCTATGATCTCACAGCGAAACAACATCGCCGGACGCCGGACCGGAAACGCCGGTTTCTCGCTCATCGCCGCCGCGCTCGTCGGCGGGCTGATCCTGGCCTTCAGCGTCATCATCATTGGCCGGGTCTTGTCGACGCGCGGCGCCGGACGCCAGATGGAAAAAGCCATCGTCGCCACCGACATCGCCGAGGCCGGCATCAACAAGGCCCTTTACTGCCTGAACGCCGCTAACGGCGCCAATTGCGGCGGCACCTACGGCACCGGCTATACCGGCGAGTCCAACGTCAGCTTCGGCGGCGGCAAGTTCCTGACCGCGGTCTCCGGCAGCGGCTCGACCCGCACCATCACCGCCACCGGCACCACCGGCAACGGCCAGAGCAAGATCATCGCCATCGACGTCTCGACCATTCCGCCGCAGGACGACACCGGCTTCACCTATGCCATGCAGTCGGGCCTGGGCGGCGCCCATTTCGAGAACAACTCCTCGCTCGTGGGCACGATGTATTCGAACGGGGACATCGACTGCCAATCGACGAACGCCACCATCGACGGCGACGCCTTCAGTTCCAAATCCGGAGGCAAGATCGAAAATTGCTGGGTCAAGTACCACGCCCACGCCGACAAGATACTGAACGGCAAGGTGACCAAGGACGCCTACTATAAGAACGACCCGACGGATATTTCCGGAACCACGGTCAGCGGCACCAAACACTCCGGCAGCGCCACGCCGGCGGTGATGACCCTGCCCAGCGTGAACCTGGAGTTCTGGCACGAAGCGGCCGAAGCCGGCGGCACCATCTCCGGCAACTACTCCCCGACCGACAACTCCCACCTCGGCCCGGTCAAGATCACCGGCAACCTGACCCTCGGCACCAACGTCGACGTCATCATCGACGGGCCGGTCTGGGTCTTGGGCGATATCACCACCTACAACAACAGCTCGCTCACCCTGAATTCCTCTTTCGGCGCCTACAGCACGGCCATCCTGGCCGACGATCCGGCCGACCGCCCGGGCAAGGGCAAGATCCACGTCGTCAACAATACCGCCATCAGCGGCTCGGGTAATCCCAAGAGCCATATCATGGTGGCCACCACCAATTCCACGGTCAGCGACTCCTCGCCGGCCATGCTCATCGAGAACAACGCCTCCGGCGCCATCTTCTATGCCCTGAACGGCACCCTGCGCCTCTCCAACAACGGCGGCGCCAAGGCCATGGCCGCCTACCGCCTCTTCGTCGACCAGAACGCCACGGTCACCTACCTGGAAAGCGAGATGTCCGACCAGCATTATTCCAACAGCCCGGGCGGCGTCTGGCGCGTCACCGAGGGCAGCTGGCACGAGGTCCGTTAAGACGGACCGGCGGCATTCCCCCGTACGGAATAATAGTGTAAACTTAAAGCGGCGGCGCCTGAAGCGCCGATAAGCCCGAGCCGGGCTTATCCTCACCGCATATGGCATTCTTCAATCCCCTTTCCCGCGCATTCGGACTCGACATCGGCGACCGCACCTTCAAGGTGGCGCAGATCGCCAAGCTTCGCCGTCGCGCCAAGATGCCCTACCGCCTGACGGCCTGGGGCAGCATCAGCGTGCCCGAAGGCGTGATGGACAAAGGCGAGGTCCAGAATATGGCTGACGCGGCCGAATTCGTCGGACGCCTGGTCAGCGAGACCCGCGGCCTAAAGGGCCGCGGCGTGGTCGCTTGCCTGCCCGAGGCCAAGTCCTTCGTCAAGTTGGTGGAGATCGAGAAAGAGGCCAAGGACGCCGACATCCAGCGCCTGGTGATCAAGGAGATCGAACAGAACATCCCGCTGAAATTCGACGAGATCTATTACGACTGGCAGCTGATCGAGGACGCGCCGCCGCCTAAACCCGAGGCCGAGACCCCGCCGCCGGCCGAAAAGGCCGGGGATGATGAAGGAGCGGACGCCGAAGACGACGCGGAGGGACCGGCCGCTGACGCCGAGGACGGCGGCGCAGAAACTGCCGCCGAACCGGAAGAAACGGCCCCAGAGGACGGTCCGGAAAAAGAACCGGCGGTCAAGCCGACCCGGGATCCCGGCAAGGTCCGCGTCCTCATCGCCGCCGCCCCGAAAAAGATCATCGACGACTACGCCCAGATGCTGGAGACGGCCGGTCTGGCGCCGCTGGCTTTCGAGATCGAAGCCGTGGCCATTGCCCGGGCCATCGTGCCGCTCGACGAAGACTTCTACGATCCCATCGGCATCCTCGACCTTGGCGCCACCCGCTCCAGCCTGGTCATCTACGACGAAGGGGTGCTGCAGATGTCCATCAGCATCCCCATCTCCGGCCACGAGCTGACCAAGCTGGTCAGCGATAAGTTCAACATCAGCGAGAAGGACGCCGAACTGGTCAAGATCGAATGCGGCCTGGACGCCACCCGCTGCGAGGATCGGATGTGGAAGATCATGCTGCCGGTCATCGACGACATGAGCTCCAAGATCCGCAACGCCCTGCGCTTCTACAAGATCGGCTTCCAGATGGGCAAGAAGATCGAGCGTCTCTACCTCTGCGGCGGCGGCGCCCATTTCCGCGAGATCGACACGGTCCTGTCGCGCAAGCTGACCATCAAGGTGCGGCCGGGCGACGCCCTCGTCAATATCCGCAAGCCGAGATCGTTCGAGGACGCCAAGTCGCTGACCTATACCACGGCCATCGGCCTGGCGCTGCGCGCCGCCGACGAGAGCGAGAAATACCGCGGCTCTTTCCTGCATATCTGATATGAACATCTCCCTCAACCTCCTGCCGCCGATAAAGAAAAAAGGACTGCAAAAGTCGCTCTTCCTGGCTTTTTTCCAGACCCTGAGCGTGCTGTTCTTCGCGGTGACCGTGGCCCTCGTCGCCACCATCCTGCTGGTCCGCAATCAGATGCTGGCCGGGTATCAGGACCTGAAACAGCGCTCGGCCGTCGCCAGTTCCGGCGCGGCCGTGTCGATCATGACCGACATCAAACAGACCAACCTCTTCCTCAAGGAGACCGACGCCCTCCAGACGCGGTTCGTCCCCTGGTCCGACGTCATCGAAAAGATCACCGCCCTCATACCGCCGGGCGCGCGGCTGAACAACCTAGAATTCGACAACAGCGGAGCCATCCGCCTCCGGGGCTACGCCGCGACCCGCGAGGACGCCCTGGCCATGATCAAGGGATTCAAGGAAACCCCCTACCTGACCGATCTCGTCAGTCCCCTCTCCAACATCCTGCAGAAAGACAACATCAGTTTCGATTTCAGCATGAGATACGCGGAACCGGCGGCGGCCGGCCAATAACGCTATGCACATCGAACAGCGCCTGAGCACCACCATCACCGTCATGATCATCCTGGCCTTCATCCTGGGCCTGGCGGTCGGCTTGCCGGCCGTGCTTTCCATCCGCGTCATCACCGGACAGATGGCCGACGAGAACCTGCAGATCGAGAAGGCCTACGCCCTGCGGCGCCTCACCAGCAACACCGAAGCCGTCGTAGCCAACGCTCACAAGCGCATCGCCTCCTTGGGACAGATGGACATCGTCGAAGGCGACGAGCTGACCTTCATCAGCGACATGGAGAACGCCGCCGCCGAATCCAAGATCACCCAGGATCTGCAGCTCGAAACCGTCAACCAGATCGACATCAACGCCTGGGAAAAAGAGATCCCGCTCAAGCTGAAGGCGTCGGGTGATTTCTCCGGCATCATCGTTTATCTGCACAAGATCGAAGCGCTGCCGTTCTACATCATCCTCCGCAACCTGAAGATAACCACGGACGACCAGTCGAATCAGCCCGGCGAAGGCAAAGTGGGGCTGAACCTGGAAGCCGTCGTCAGGTGGCGCACCAAGGGCCATCCCGCCTACCGGTCGTCCGACGGCGCCGTCCCCAACTGAACCCCGCTATGCCGATAAGACCGAAAAAATCGAACATCAGGACCACCGGCAGGATCGTCACGGCCATCGTGCTGCTGACGATGCTGGCCATGGTCGGCTGGACGGCCTGGTTCCTGTACGGCGCCCTGAACTCAAGCGCCACGGCGGATTCGACGACCCTTTCGCCGGCCGCCGCCGGGGCCGAGACCCTGAATGCGGAACTGCTGGACAAGATCGAGAAGAACACGATCGTTAAAGTTTCCCGGCCCATCCCTTCGCCACAGGACGTGCGCAACCCTTTCATCTTACAGGTGCCGGCGCCTGCGGCTCCGGCCGCTGAACCGCCGCCGACGGAAACGCCGCCGACGGAAACGCCGCCGCCGTCAACGCCGGCGGCGCCCTGACCAGAACGCCCGATAACAAAGGACCGCGCCTGTCGGGCGCGGTCTTCGATATTAAGGCCTGTTCATATCCTCCCCAGCTCGTCCAGGAGGCGTCGGACGTCTTCCGGACCGGTCGAGCGGCCGAAAGAGACGCGAATGCCGCCATGCCGGGCGGCCTTTTCGCCGTAGACGGCCCGAACCACGGAAGAGGGCTGACGCGAGCTGGCCTGACAGGAAGAACCGGACGAAACGGCCACGCCCGCCTCATCCAACTTGAGCGCCAGGATGTCGCCGGAATGCCTGGCCGAAGCGACGTAGACGATGCCCGGCGCGGCATGGTCGGAGGACGGACCCAACACGCCGTAGCCGCGGCCGATGACCGAGATCACGTCCGTGAAAGTGCGGCGCAAATTTCCCAGGCGCGCGGCATCGGCCGGCGCTTCCCGCGCGGCCAGTTCGGCCGCGGCCCCCAGGCCGATGATGCCGGGAAAATTCTCCGTCCCGGACCGACGGCCCCCTTCCTGGCCGCCGCCGCGCAGCAACGGCTGAAATTCGACACCTTTTCTCAGGTATAGGGCTCCGATACCGGCCGGACCGTACAACTTGTGACCGGAAACGGTCAGGGCGTCGACCTTGGCCGACCGGACCAAGATCTGCCGCCAGGACGCCGCCTGCACCGCGTCGCAGAAGAAATATACCGGCGGTGTCCCTGGGCGACGGGACGCCCTGGCCGCGGCCACCCTGGTTCCGATCTCCTCGACCGGCTGGACCGTGCCCAGGACGTTATTGACCCACATGACGCAGACCAGGACGGTATCATCGGTCAGACGTTCGGCCACCTCCTCGGCGCTGACCAGCCCCTCCTTATCGACGGACAAGAGATCGACGACGGCGCCGTGGCGTTCGGCCAGCGCTTTCAGGGATTCTCCGACCGATGAATGCTCGACCGGCGAAGCCAGCACGCGCAGCTTGCGGCCGGGAAAACGGGCGGCGATGGGACCAAAAACGCCTTGAATGGCCGCGTTGCTGCTTTCGGTGGCCCCGGACGTGAAAATGATCTCGGAAAGGCCGGCGCCAAGAAGTCCGGCGACGGCCGCGCGGGCACGGTCGATGGCGGTCCGGGCGTCGCGTCCGAAACCGTGCGTGGCCGAAGGATTGCCGCAGAACTTGAGAGCGTCGGTCATCGCCGCCGCCACCCGAGTATCGACCGGCGTCGAAGCAGCATGGTCAAAATAGATCCTGTCGGTCATAGATTCATTCGGGTTCGGCCAGGATGACCTGTTTCAGTCCCCTGACCTTTTCGAGCAAGGTCCGCTCGACGGCGTTCTTGAAAGTCATTTCGGCCAGCGGACAATGGCGGCAGGCTCCGGTCAGGCTTACGGTCACGGTATCGTCCTCGACCGCCATCAAAACCAGGTCGCCGCCATGGGTCTGTATGGAGCGGCGAAGCTTTCCGATGACTTCATTCAGCTGTTTTTTGGCTAATTTAGGCTTCATATGGGTCATAAAAGCTGTCCTGAATGATAATACGGCGAGCCTGGCCGGTCAAACGTCATTTATGTATGCCGCCGCTTATCGTATAATTAATGCAGCGACGCGCCTTACCATGAGGATATATGCCCAACCCATCGCCGGAAACCAGCCGACACGATCAGATCCCCGAGTTGAATCTCAGGCCCGACGAAGCTCCCCAACCGCCGGACCGGAAGGATCTGTTTTCGCGTTCCTATGAAGCCCAGGGCATCACCGCCCAGTCAGTCGAGGAGCTGCTGGAACGGCTGCGCCTGATGATCGATGACCCCGGATCCCTGATCAACGACCTGGAACGGAAGATCAGGGAGCTGGAACCGCCGCTCCGGGAAGCGGAAAAACTATGCAACGAATTATACGATGAACTGGACTATGACGGCAGAGGTGAGCCGCCGCCGAGTTTCGAGGGGGAAGAACGGATGCAGGAACTGCGGTTCTCCGGTTCGCTGACCGCCGCCGAACAAAATGAATTGGCCGAACTGACCGCGGCCGACGAAGCGTGGAAAAAGGCCCGGGAGGATAAGCATGCCGCCCTCAGGGAAGCTCGGGAAAAAATGGCTGCCCTGCAGCGGGAATCAGCGGCGCTCAAAAAAAAGATCGGACAATATTCAAGCGACTTTTTCAGGTTCTCGCACGACGAAGCGTTCTACTGTCTGGCGTCGGACGACCTGAGGGGTCTCAGGGAAAAAGTCGATGTCAGAGGCAAGAGGGTGACGACCGTGGCCAGCAACGGCGACGTTTGGCAGATGTTCGCCGAGGGCGGAGCCGAGGAGATAGAAATCTTCGACGTCTCCTTGCCTGCCCTGTGGTTCTCGGAATTGAAGCTAACCGGGCTGGAAAACCTAAATTTTGACGACTACACCGAGCTGTTCGGCCGCGGCAAAGACGACCTTTTGGCTAGACAGAAAGCCGGGGCCGGTCCCATCGATAAGGACATCTATCAAAAGATCAGGCCGCGACTGTCGCCGCAGGCCCGGACCTTCTTCGATGGCCTGACGGGAGACGGCGGCAGCCGCCTGGCCTCGACCAATCCCTGGAACGGACTCATCAGATACCGTGAAAATGACCTGTTCATCGGCGATATCATCAAAGACCGGGAAGAATACGAACGGCTACGGGCGAGATCCAAACAAACGCGTTACAGCATCCGTCTGCTGGATATTAACGAGGAAAACAGGCGGTTCACGCCGGACGATGTCGTCTTCATCAGCAACATAAACTATATGCTGCGTGATTCCTTGTCGCTGGCCGGCAACCTGGCGGCCGACGGCGCGACAGTACTGCTCACGACGAGCCTGGAAAGCCGACTGCGGCCGGAATTCAGGAACCAGAGCATGGCCCTGGCGCCCGGGACCAAGCTTAACAGTTTCGGCCTGGAATTGGAGATCTTGAGCGTGGCTCAGGAGCGCCGCGACGGCGCCACGGTCATCAAAGCCGTTAAGGCCGGATAAGCTCGGCGGGCGGCCGTTGCCCATGACTTTTACAAAGGCCAATGCGCCCTTGACAGCCCCGGCCTCATCCAATATACTGCCTTTACTTCACGCTTAACGGCATTCGCCAATATGGCACATAAAAAAGCTGGCGGCTCTACAGCGCTAGGACGGGATTCCATCGCCAAACGGCTCGGCGTCAAACTTTACGAAGGACAGATCGCCAAGAACGGCGCCATCATCATCCGGCAGCGGGGCAGCAAGTTCCGTCCCGGCAAGAACGTCTCCCAGGGCGGCGATGACACGCTCTTCGCCACGGCCCAGGGCGTCGTCCACTTCACCAAAAAGAAGGTGCGGAAATTCGACGGCGACCTGGTTTACGCGAATTTCGTCTCGGTCGTCCCGGCCTGACCCGGCAATTGAAGATCCCGCCTTCGAGGCGGGATTTTTAAGTGTAGAGTGTGGGGTTTAAAGTCAAAAGTTATAGAACCCTGGCCTTGCGGTCAGGGTTTCCTTAACTCTAAACTCTACACTCTAAACCCTCACCTCCGGCCGCGGCGGGACAGGGTCGCCTTGATGAACGCCTTGAACAGCGGGTGCGGCCGCAGCGGGCGCGACTGGAATTCGGGATGGAACTGGGTGCCGACGAAGAACGGATGGCCGGCGACCTCGATGATCTCGACCAGCAGGCCGTCCGGCGAGGTGCCGGCGATCACCAGCCCTGCCTCGCGCAGCCTCTCGCGATAGGCGTTGTTGAACTCGTAGCGATGGCGGTGGCGCTCGCTGATATCGGCCTGGCCGTAGGCTTTACGCGAGACCGTCGACTTGGCCAGCACGCAGGGATACGACCCCAGGCGCATCGAACCTCCGTACTTCTTCTGCCGCAGGAGGGATTCCTGTTCGGGCATGATGTGGATCACCGGGAACCTGGTCTCCGGATCGATCTCGGTGGTATTGGCGCCGGCCATCCCGGCCACGTCGCGGGCGAATTCGACGACGGCCAGCTGCATGCCGTAGCACAGGCCCAGGTAGGGCTTCTTCTTTTCGCGGGCGAACCGGATGGCCTGGATGATGCCCTCGACGCCGCGCTGGCCGAAGCCGCCGGGCACGATGATGCCGTCATAAGCGGCGAGTTTCCGCGCCAGGACCGCCGGCCGGCCTTCAAAATCGGCGGAGTTGACCCAATCCAGGACCGGCCTGACGCCCTGGCTCCAAGCGGCGTGCTTGACGGCTTCGATGACCGACAGGTACGCGTCGGACAGAGTGAAACTGCCGGAGGCGAAATACTTGCCGACCATGGCGATGCGGACCGGCCGGGACGCTTTCCTGATGTTGCCGACCAGCCGTCTCCAGGCCGCCAAGTCCGAACGGCGCGGCCGCAGGCCGAATTTCTTCAGGATCAGCTGGCCGAGACGTTCTTTCTCGAAATTGAGGGGTATCTCGTAAATGCTGTCGATATCCGGGGCGGAAATGACGTCCTCCGCGCGCATGCTGCAGTTGACCGCCAGCTTGCGGCGGCGCGGCTCGTCGATGGGTTTCTCCGCCCGGCAGAGGATGAAATCCGGCTGGATGCCCGTGCCGTTGAGCGTGCGCACGGCGTACTGGGTCGGCTTGGTCTTCATCTCCCCCGTCTTCGAAGGTATGGGCAGGTAACTGACCAGGGCCACCAGCACGTCACGGGGCTGGTTCAGCCGCAGCATGCGCGCCGCCTCGAGGAAAAGGATATTCTGATATTCGCCGACCGTGCCGCCGATCTCGACCATGACGAAATCGGCCTTGGTCTGGCGCTGCGCGGCCTTGATGCGGCGGATGACCTCCTCCGGCACGTGCGGCACGACCTCGACCGTCCGGCCGCCGTATTCCAGATTGCGCTCCTTGTCGATCACCGTGCGGTAGACCCGTCCGGTGGTCATGTAATTGACCGAACCGATGTCCACGTCGAGGAAGCGCTCATAATTGCCGATGTCCTGGTCGGTCTCGTCGCCGTCGGCGGTGACGAAGACCTCGCCATGCTCGATGGGATTCATCGTGCCGGCGTCGACGTTGATGTAGGGATCGATCTTGATGGCCGTCACCGAATAGCCGTGGCTCTGGAGGATGCGGCCGATGGAAGCGCAGGCCGCCCCCTTGCCGACGCCGGACATGACGCCGCCGACGATGAAGATGTATTTGGCCATAGTCTTATGCCGTTTTAGAGGGATGAACCACGCAGCGGATCACCGCTTTGAAACCGCGCCCGAGATTGATCTCGGCCCGGTAACTGCCGGGCTCCTTGATGGCCCGCGCGAGCGCGATGGCCTGCTGGCCGACCTCGAAGCCTCTCGCCGCCAGTTCCTCGGAGAGGCGCTGACTGCCGATGGCTGCGAACAGCTTTCCGGCCGGCGAGACCTTCTCCGTGAATTCCAGGGTCAGCGCCTCCAGCTTGCGGGCCGTGGTCCGCAGGCGGTCGAGCTGGCGCTGTTGTTTCTGGACCCCGGCGGCCTGGTCCTGGCCGACCTTGGCGGCCAGGCGCTCGTCAGCCGGAGCGGCCAGTTTCCGGGCGAACAAAAAATTCCTGGCGTAACCGTCGGCCACTTCCTTGGTGTCGCCGTACTGGCCGATGCCGGGGACGTTCTTGAGCAGGATGACTTTCATAGATCAGGACCGGCCGGCGCCGCGGGGCCGGCGGCGGCGGATCGGAGCCGGTGTCCCGGCCGGACGGCGGCGTGCGACTGGCCGCCCGCCGCGGCGGTCGCGGTCCGACACGCCGAAATGATCGGCGACGCGGGCCAGCATGGGCTGGATATCCTTGTAACTGGACCTGGTCATGGCCTGTTTCAGGCTGACCCAGATCACCCGGCTGATCTTCTCTTTCCTCTGCGGCCGCCCCTGGGCGTCGGCCGGCGCTTCCAGCAGGAAATAATGCACGAACTTGTGCACCAGGACGCCGCGGCTCTCCGGCCGGTAGCGGTCGCGGAACCAAAAATCGATCCGGCCGAGCGGCGCGACCGCCCGCAACGCGCCGAGACCCATCTCTTCCCGCGTCTCGCGCAGCGCCGCCTGTTCGGTCGTCTCCCCGGCCTCGACATGACCCTTGGCGAAAGCCCACTTGGCGAACGGGTCGAGGATCATGCCGATAAGGATGCCCTGCGGCGCGCGCTTGAAGACCACGCCGCCGGCGGATATCTCGACCTTCACGCGCCTCGGACGAGTCCGGGTCTTGGGGTTGCGCGGCGCCGGATTCTTCATATTTATTGGTTCTTGGCCGGAGCCGCGTCCTGCGGCGCCGCCGGCACGGCGGAGATCGGCTGGCCGGCCAATTCCAAGGCCTTGTCCAGCTGCGGATCCTTGTCGTTATCGTAGTCTTCCGGGGAATTCTTCACCTGCACGTCCGGAGCGATGCCGTCCTTGTCGATGGAGCGTCCTTTGGGCGTGTACCACAGGGCGACGGTCAGTTTGAGCGCCGACCCGTCATCGAACTCGGTGTAATCCTGGACCGAACCCTTGCCGTAGGTCTGTTCGCCCACGATGGTGCCCTTGCCGTAGTCCTGCAGGGCGCCGGCGACGATCTCCGAGGCTGAAGCCGACCCGCCGTTCACCAGCACGACCGTGCGCAGGTCGGTCAGGCGGGAATTGCCGTCGGAACGGTAATCGTCGTCCTGGCCGGCGCTGGTCTTCTCTTTGACGATGACGTCGTTCGTGATCCATTCACCGGCCATCTTGACCGCCGTATCCAGGAAGCCGCCGGGATTGTTGCGCAGGTCCAGCACCAGGCCGTCGGGATTCTCCAAGAGCAGCGACCGCACCGCCTGGCTGAAACCGGAGGCCGTGTCCTCATTGAAGCGGCTGACGGTGACCACGGCGATCCGCTTGTCGCCGGACTTGACCATCTTCCATTTGACCGACTCGACCACGATGGTATTGCGGGTGATGGGTATCTCCTTGGCCTCTTTCCAGCCCTCGCGCAGGATCAGCAGCTTGACCGGGGTGCCTTTCGGGCCGCGGATCAGCGAGACGGCCTCATCGACGAACATGCCGGCCGTGTCCTTCTCGTCGATGGCCAAGATCTTGTCCCCGGCCTTGAGGCCGGCTTTCTCCGCCGGCGTTTCGGGCAGCGGCGCGATGATCGTCAGCTGGTTCTTCTTGATGCCGATCTCGGCCCCGATGCCGTCGAAAGTGCCGGACAGTTCGTCGGCGAATTTCTGGGCGAATTCGGGATCGAAGAACACCGAATACGGGTCCTTGAGCGCGCTGACCATGCCGCCGATGGCGCCGTAGAACAATTCGACGTCGGTGGTCTTGCCGGGATCGACGTGCCGCTCCTTGACCGTCCGCCAGATCTTCCAGAAATCCGCGAAATTGACGTCCTTGAGGGCGTAAGGCGGCGGCGACTCCTTACCGACGACCTCGCCCGGACGCTGCGGACCGGCGGCGGACGGCGGCGGCTGCGTCTGCGATCGCGGCAGCGTCCCGGCGTAATAGAAACCGGAGACGAAACCGACGATGAGCATCATCGCCGAGACCGCGCCCAAGGCGTAGTTGCGGCGGACCCGGTCGCTGCCGCGCGACGGGGCCGGCGGCAATGAAGAAATGAGGTTTTGCTGATTATCCGTTCCCATGGTCATAATTCCGATGAAACTCGCCTACTTATTCTTATGCCGGACGATGTCGGCACCGACCGCCCGCAGGCGGCCATCCAGGTCCTCATAACCCCGGTCGATGACCTCGGCGCCGTGCAGCACGGTCTCGCCCTGAGCGATGAGGCCGGCGATGACCAGCGTGGCTCCGGCCCGCAGGTCGAGGCCGCGGATCTCCGTGCCGTAGAGCGGCGTCGGTCCGGTCACCAGCACCCGGTGCGGGTCGCAGATGACGGCGTTGGCGCCCATCTTGATCAGTTCGTTGATGTAACCCAGCCGCCCCTCGTACATCGGGTCCTGGATCAGGGTCGGCCCGCCGCACTGCGTGGCCAGGACGCCGAACGGCGCCTGGAGGTCGGTCGGAAAGCCGGGGTACGGCAGGGTCTGCAGCCGGAAGGCGCGCAGCGAGGTCTGGGAACCGACGATGAGCGAGTCGCCGTCAATCTCGTGTCTGACCCCGGCGCGCTTCAGCATCAGCAAGATGACGTCCAGATGTTCCGGCTCGATGCCGCTGACGCACAGCGTCCCCTTGGTGACCGCGCCCATGACCGCCAGCGTGCCGACCTCGATCTGGTCCGGTATGACCGCATGGACGGCGCCCTTGAGCTTCCGGACGCCGTCAATGACGATGGTATGGCTGCCGGCGCCGCTCACCCGCGCTCCGGCGGCGTTGAGGAATTTAGCCAGGTCGGCCACATGCGGCTCGGCCGCGGCCAATTTGATGACCGTCCGGCCCTCGGCCAGGACGGCCGCCATCATGGCGTTTTCCGTTGCCGTAACCGAGAAAACTGGTAAGATGGTTGTGCCCTTGAGCTTATCGGCGGAAAGCCGGTAGAGCCCGTCTTCCCGGACGATCTTGGCTCCCAGGGCCTCGAGCGCGAAGAGATGGTCGTCGATCGGCCGGTTGCCGATGATGCAGCCGCCCGGTTCCGGCAATTCGACCCGATGGAACCGCGACAGCAATGAGCCCAGCAGCAGGATCGAAGATCTCATGCTCTTGACCGCCCTGGCGTCGATCGAGGTGATGTCCGCTTTCCTGGTATCGACGGTGACCTCATGGTCGCCGGTCCATTCCACGGACGAACCGAGCGAACGCAGGATGTCGAGCATCCGCTCCACGTCGGAAAGCCGGGGGACGTTGCGGATGACGCAAGGTTCGCTCATGAGCAGCGTCGCGGCCAGGATCGGCGTCACCGCGTTCTTCATACCGCCGACGCGGACCTCGCCGTCGAGGGGCCGGCCCCCGCGGATGACGAAACGCGACGGTCCGGAAGCGGCCTTCGGGGGCGGCGTATGGGACTTTTTTCTCCTGTTTTTATCCGTTGGCATACAGGGCAATGATACTACCCTGAACCCCACTTTGGCAACAAAGAAAACCGGGGCTTTCACGCGACTTTTCGGCAGTTCACATGACCGCCAGAACCAGAAAGATCATCGCCTTACTGTTCCTCCTGGGCTTCGTCCTGACCGCGCCCTTGGTGATCTTGACGACCAAAGGCTACCGCTACAACTGGAAAAAAGGCCGTCTGGAAAAGACCGGCATCCTGGTGCTGGATTCGCTGCCGACCGAAGCCGATATCTACCTGAACGGCTCGCTTTACCGCAAAAAAACGCCAACGTCGCTCTTCCGGATGCTGCCGGAAAGTTACGCTATCCGCCTGCAGAAAACGGGTTACCTGCCCTGGCAGAAGGTCCTGCCGATCAAGAGCGGTGAGACCACCTTCACGCAGGAGGTCATCCTGTTCCAGGACGTCGTCCCGCAATTGCTGGAAGCCGGCGATTTCACGGCCGCGGCTTTCGATCCCACCGGACGGCGGGCGGCGCTGCTCCGGCGCGGCGACGAATGGCTGGAACTGGTCATCTACGACCGCCGGACGGCGGTCACGTCCGTGCTGGACCGGTTCAGTCCGGACAAATACGCTTCGCCCGAGCTCAGCTGGTCGCCGGACGGCGGCCGCCTGCTCTTTCAGGCCAAGGTCGCCGGCGGCGAACGGGAACTGCTGATCTACACTGCCGGCGGCGCCGAAACCGGAGCCCTGCCGGTCAACCTGCCGCCGGAAGGCTGGCGGAAAGCCGCCTGGTCCGACGACGGAACGGCGCTGATCATCCTGTCCGACCGCGGACTTTTCACGGCCGCGCCGGACGGCGGGGATCCGATCACCGTCATCCTGTCGCCGCGGATCCAGGACGCGGCGGCCGTGGGCCGGAACGCTTACCTCCTGGAGACCGAGGCCGATAAGGTGGTGCTGGAGAGGATGAACCTGGACGGCCGCGGCCTGCCGGAAACGGTGGCCGATCTGCCGGCGGGAAAATACTCCGTAAGCGACGCCAACGAACGCTATCTGCTGCTGACCGACGCCGGCGGCGCGAGCCGGCTGATCGACCGGCAGAACGGACGGATCGCGGCCACCGTCAACGCCCGGCATGCCGCCTGGGAAAAAACCCCCGGCGAAGGCCGGCTGCTCCTGTGGAACGATTTCGAGCTTTATGTGCTCGATCCGGCCGCCGGAACGCCGCAGCTCATCACCCGGCTGGGCACGGCGCTCACCGGCGCGGCCTGGCACGTGAGCGGCCGTGACGTCATCTATGGCACCGCTGACAGCGTTTCGGCCATCGAGCTCGACGACCGCGACCAGCGCAACGCCTTCGAACTGGCCCGGCTGACCGGCATCCGGGGGTTCTTAGCCGACCCGTCGACCGCCACCCTGCTGCTCATCGGCTCCGCCGGCAACAGCAAAGGCATCTTCGAGAGGGGGCTCTGACCGATCGACGAGCGCAAAACCAAAAAGAACAGGAACAGATCCGCGCCCTACGAAAAAAGATCGGCCCCATAATAAGGCCGATCGTTTCATTTACGCCGCGGACGCCGGCGCTGCTTTCGCGCCAGGGCGGCTTCGAGCTTGCTCATGACGGACATGATCTCTTTAAAGGATCTGATGGTGAAATCCGGTTTGATCTCGGCATCGCGCGGCGACTTGGTCTGGCTGGGGATCCAGACCGTGAGCATTCCCAGCTCATTGGCCGGCAGGATGTCCTTCAGCTTGGAATCGCCGACCATCATCGCCGGACCGCCGCGGTCCTTCAGTATCTCCTGCATGGCCAGCTTCTTCTCACGCTCGACGATATGAACGGAATTGAACTCGCCCGCGAGGCCGGTCTGGTCCAGCTTGCGCCGCTGCAGGGTGGTATCGCCCAGGGTCACGAGATGCAGCTCATGCCCCTGCTGCCGCAGGCGTTTCAGGACGGCCTTGACGCCGTTGAAAGCCGAAAACGGCCCGTAACGGAAACGACTGGCCGTGTTGGTGAGCAACGCGCTGACCTCGCTGTCCGGCTCCATGCCGTATTCCTCGCACAGCCGCTCGTAGGTCTTGACCCAGCTTAGCGGAAAACGATCGATCTTGAAGCCGTACTCCTTGCCCAGCTCCCGGTCGATGTCGAACTCCATCCTGACGATATCGAGCGGGTACGGGGTGATGTGGCCCAAGGCCCGCGACAGGATGAGGCCGCAGCGCCAGGAAGCCTCGATATAACGGAAATTAGTCGGCATGAGCGTGTCGTCCAGATCCATCAGGATCGACCAACGGCGACGTGTCATGTTCCACCTCCAGGAAATGGAAAGAACTGCCCCAACCTTATCGATTCCAGCCGTTCTGTCAACCGGCGGCGCGGGATCGAAGTCCGGGATTTAAGGTGCGAAGTTCATAGTCTAAAGTTTAAAGTTAATGAACTTCTTAAACTCCAAACTTTAAACTCCAAACTTCAGCCGCTGGACCCTGAAACCCCGCAAAAACCCGCCTTAAGGCTGGTCGGTTCGTTCCCAGCTGGAAAACTCAGACCTCCACGACGGAATTGTCGCCGATGATCAGCTTGTGGCCCATGGGCATGGTCGAATGGGCGGAAACGATGGTGGCGTTATGGCCGATCAAGCTGTCGACGATGCGCTTGGAGCAGTTGATGTCGACGTTGTCGAAAACGACGCTGTGCTCGATCTCGGTGTTGTAGACCTCGACGCCGTTGCCGATGGAGGTATACGGCCCGATGTAACTGTTCTCGATGACGCAGTTGTCGCCGATGACCACCGGACCGCGGATGAGCACTTTGGCCCCGAGCCTGGTCCCTTTCCCGACGCGCACCCGGCCGTTCAACACCGCGCCTGGATCCGTCTCGCCCTCGTTCTTCATGTCCTTGGCGTCCAATTCCGCCAGCAGCAGCTGATTGCCTTCGAGCAGGTCCTCCGGCTTGCCCGTGTCCTTCCACCAGCCGGTGATCTCCTCGTAGCCGACGCTGAAGCCGTGCTCGATGAGCCAGGTGTGCACGTCGGAGATCTCGTATTCGCCGCGCGGCGACGGCTTAACGGCGTCGACCGCCCGGAAGACGCTCTTGTCGTAGACGTAAATGCCGGTGACGGCGAAATCGCTCTTGGGCTCGGCCGGCTTCTCGTCGACGCGGATGATGCGGCCGTCGCGCAGCTCGGGCACGCCGAAACGCTGCGGATCGCGGACCTTGGCCAGGGCCAGGAGCGCGTTCGGCCTTTCGCGACGGAACTTATCCACGAACCCGCGGATGCCGCCTAGGATGATGTTGTCGCCCAGGTAGAAGATGAAGTCGTCGTCGCCGAGGAACGGCTGGGCGATCTTGAGGATGTGACCGAGCCCCTTAGGCCCGCCGGTCTGCTCGATGCAGGTGATCTTCACGCCCCAGCGGCTGCCGTCGCCGACGGCCCGGGCGATCTCGGTGTCGCCGGGATTGACGTTGATGCCGATCTCCCTGACGCCGGCCTCGGCGATCTTCTCGATCGCGTAAAACAGCATCGGCTTGTTGGCCAGCGGGATCAGGTGCTTGTTGATGGTCCAGGTGATGGGCCGCAGGCGCGTGGCGCGGCCGCCGGCCGTGATCAGGGCTTTCATAATGGATGAAGTTTAGCAAAATGAGCCCGGAAGTCAAAACGGGAAGAGCGCGGTTCGAGGGCGGAAGTCTGGAGTCTGGAGTTTAGAGTTAAAGAAGTTCATTAACTTTAAACTTTAGACTTTAAACTTCCCAAAGCCGCCATCCGGGACCCGGGCTTTGACCATAAAAAAATCCCGGACCGGGCGGTTCGGGATGATCAGGCCGGCAGGCCCAGGCTTCGCAGGCAGGCCTGCAGGCCGGAAAAACCGGCGTAATGGTGTGTGACGATACCCAGCTTGATCGCCGGCCGCAGATTGGCGGCGATATCGTCGACGAAGAGCGTCTCTTCGGCCTTGGCGCCGGAACGGTCCAGCGCCCGGACCAGGAATTCTTCGCTCGGTTTGAGCAGCCCTTCCTCATAGGACAGGAGCCGATGGTCGAAGAGGCTCATGATGCCGCTGCGCTCCAGCCAATGATAGCGGATCTCCTCGATATTGGAGACGGCGGTGAAGGTGATCCCCTGCCGCCGCAGCCGGAACCAGAGGTCGAGCACCGGGACGTTCGGCGTGAAGACGTCGCAGAAAGCCGTCTCGAAGGCCTGATGGGCGGCGGCAGAACCGCACAGCCCCAGCTGGTGCAGGAAGCAGCAGTGGAACTGTTTGCTGTTGATCTGCCCCGACGAATAGCGGGCGATCAGGTAGCTGCCGTCCGGCCCGCGGCCGAAAAGGATCCGTTCGACCTCCTGCGGCGTCCTGCCGGACAGCTGCGCGAAGGCCTGATACATCTTGTTGTTGTCGAAATGAACGACGACGTTGCCCAGATCGGACAATATGGTGGTTATGGCCAATGTCCACCTCCTGGTTGGCGCTGAAAGGACGGACGCTTCGGAAGCGTCCGGTTAAACTACCACGGCAAAAGGCAATGTCAACTCCGGCCGATATGAAAAACCGCCGTTCGACGGCGGTCTGTTCAGATGAGTCCGGGATGATCCGAGAAGAAAGCCTGGAGGGCCTCGATCCGTCCCCGCAGCGGCGGAAACTTGGTGTTCAGGAGCGCCGCGAATTTGGGACGCCGGGCCGGCTTGGGGAACTGTGCCGATGATACCGGCCGGCGCGGCGTCTTCACTCCGAGCAGACCGAAGAACTCTTCGGCGAAACCGTACCAGGTGACGCCCGGTCCGGCGTTGACCAGATGGTAGATGCCGGGGGCGAAACCTCCGGCGAGCAGCCGCGCCGTCGCCGCGGCGATATCCGCGGTGTAGGTCGGACAGCCGACCTCCTCGTCGACGATGGCCAGCTCCGGCTTGGTCCGGGCCAGCTTGACCATGACGCTGACGAAACTCGGCTTGGACAGCCCGGAACTGCCGGGCGCGCCGAAGATCTTGGACAGGCGGCAGACGAAGACGCGGCCGCCGGCGGCCTGGGCCGCCTTCTCCCCGGCCAGCTTACTCTCGCCATAGGCGGAGATCGGGTCAGGCGCGTCGTCTTCCGCGTAACCGCCGGGCTTGGTGCCGGCGAAGACGTAATCCGTGCTGTAGTGCACGAAGGCCGCGCCAGCTTCGGCCGAGGCGGCGGCCATGAGGCCCGGCACGTCGGCGTTCAGCCGGAAAGCGAAAAGGCGCTTGGCCGGATCCTCCGCGCCGTCGACATCATTCCAGGCCACGGCGTTCAGCACCGCGTCCGGTCGTTCATCGAGAATGCGCCGGCGCATGGCCGCCGCATCGAGCACGTCGAGATCCTCGCGGTCGAGCGCAACGACCTCGTGCCCGGCCGCGGCGAAGACCGCGGCCAGATCCTGTCCGAGATTGCCTTGGGCTCCGAAGATCAGGACTTTCATGGCAACCTCCTTAGCGGCCGAAGACGAACGGCGTCTTGAGGGCGTCGAGACCCGGGAAAGACGCGTCGCGCGCGTTGACCAGCGGCGAGCCGTCGAGCGGCCAGACGATGCCGACGGCCGGATCGTTCCAGACCAGGCCGCCTTCGGCGTTCTTGTCATAGCCGCTGCGGCCGCACAGATACAGCAACTCGCAGTCGGTGAGCGCCAGAAAACCGTGGGCGAAACCGCTCGGCACGTAGAGCATCTTCTTGTTCTCGGCCGAGAGTTCCAGTCCGTACCACTTCCCGAAGGTCGGCGAGCCGGCGCGGATGTCAACGGCGACGTCATAGAGACGACCACTGACGCAGCGGATGAGCTTGGTCTGGTCGGCCGGCGGCGCCTGGAAATGCAGGCCGCGCAGCACGCCCTGCTTCGAGAAGCTCTGGTTGATCTGCTGCACGCCGGGCTCGATGCCCAGGACGGCGAACTTGGCCGCGCTGTGCGCTTCGAAAAAGAAGCCGCGTTCGTCGGCGAAGACGTCCGGTTCGACCACCAGAAGGCCGGGAAGGCCCGTTACGGTAGTTTTCATGGCTGTCGTTCTCCTTATTAAAGAGCCGGCCGCAGAATATCAGCCGGCACCGGGCGCGTCAAACGTCCGCGTCCAGCATATCGGCCGCAGCCGGGGCTGTCAAAAATAAAAGGCCGCCCGGATGGCGGCCTTGAAGGCGACAACGGCTAGAACCAGCGGTAGTCCATGTCGCGACCGGAAGCGTGCAGCGAGGCCTCGAAGCACTCGGCCCCGGCCGAGTTGACGAAGATCAGCGGCTTGACGACCTTGATCGCGCCATCGTCGGTCCTGGCGACGCTACCGGTGCCAAGCAGATACTCGATCTCCTGTCTGGCTTTGCCGGCGGGCGTCTGCAGAAAAGCGAGGCGTTGCGGATCGATCCGCGCGCCGAACCTGCGGACCAGATCGGCTTCCGGCAGCGAACCGCCGGCTTCGCACAAGATCCGATAGGCCGACAGCGGCAGGCATTCCACGTTGAGATGGCCGCGGCCGCCGTAGGGGCCGAAAAACCAACTGGCAAAGGACATGGATACTCCTACATTCCCTGGCCGTCTTCAACGGCGGTTAAGGGCCAAGGATAAGCCTCGGCCGCCTGGATGGAGCGACAATTCGCCGAACAGCCGACCATGGCTGTCGAACAGCTTCAGCGGACCGACGATCTTCAGTCGGCCGTTGGGCTGGCCGGCAATGCAGCCCAGGCCGATCAATTCCTGAATGGCCTTTTCAACGCGATCCCGTCGCGTCTGAAAGAACCTAAGGTAACCGATCTGCACCTGCGGCTTGACCCTCCGGATGAGCGCCCGCTCTTCGAGATATCCGCCGGCATCGGCCAAGGCCTCATAGACCTGGTACTCGGGGCTATGTGCACCCTTCATCTGCTTCTCCTGGGTTCAAAGGACTGGCGGCAACTTACCGCCGCCCGGCGGCGAAGTCAATCACGGCAGACCGAAAGACCGGCCGTCGGCCGGTCTTTATTTCGTTCACGCCTTCCCTCCCAGGGTTTGGCCGTAATACTTGTCGTAGTATGCCTGATAGCTGCCGTCCTTGACCCGAGACCACCAATCGCGATGGTCGCGGTACCAGAGCACGGTGTCGCGAATGCCCTGTTCGAACGGCACCTTCGGCTCCCAGCCGAGCTCGCGTCGGATCTTGGCCGAGTCCAGCAGGTAGCGGCGGTCCAGACCGGGCCGGTCCGGGACGTAGGTCTTGAGCGAGGCCGGCTTGCCCAGCGTCGTCAGGATGATGTCGGTGATCTGCTCGACCGAGCGCTCGACGCCGGTGCCGATGTTGTAGGCCTCCCCTAGCCGGCCGCGGCGCAAGACCAGGTCGACGGCGGCGCTGTGGTCGTCGGCGTGGATGTACTCGCGGGTGTTGCGGCTGCTCTTGAAGAGCGGCAACGGCTTGTCCGCCAGGGCGTTGGTGGCGAAGAGCGGGATGAGCTTCTCCGGGAACTGGTACGGGCCGTAGTTGTTGCAGCAGTTGCTGATGGTGACCTCGAAGCCGAAGGTATGATAGTAGGCCATGACCACGTGCTCGGCCCCGGCCTTGGAGGCGCTGTAGGGCGAACGCGGCACCAGGACGTCGCCTTCCTTGAAGGCCCGGTCCTCGTCCAACCCGAGGTCGCCGAAGACCTCGTCGGTCGAGATGTGGTGGAAGCGCCTGACGCCGGCGCGGCGGCAGGCCTCGAGCATGATCTGCGTGCCCAGGACGTTGGTCCGGGAGAAGATGCCCGGGTCGAGCACGCTACGGTCGTTGTGGGTCTCGGCGGCGAAATGGACGACGGCGTCGACGCCAGCGAGAGCCTTCACGGCCGCGTCCAGGTCGCCGATGTCGCCTTTGACGAAATGATAACGCGGGTCCTTGTCGACCTCGCGCAGGTTCTCCAGGTTGCCGGCGTAGGTCAGCTTGTCGTAATTGACGACCTCCAGCTCCGGATAGGTCCGCAGCAGATAGCGGACGAAGGCCGAACCGATGAAGCCGGCGCCGCCGGTGACGAGGATCTTCTTCATACGGTTCAGGCCTTGAGCGCGGCCTGGAGCTTGGCGGCGATCTCCTTCATCTGGGCCTCGGAGATGGACTTCTTGGCCCAGTGCTGATGGCCGTCGTCCTCGAAGCGCGGGATGGCGTGGACGTGGACGTGCGGGATGATCTGGCCGGCGACCGGACCGTTGTTGACGATGACGTTGAAGCCGGCGGCGCCGACGGCCTCGGCCGCTCGGGTGCCGAGCTTCTTGGCGGCGATGAACAGGCGCTCCACTTCCCCGTCCGGCGTTTCGGCCAGGGTCGGGTAATGCTTCCGGCTCACGATCAGGGCGTGCCCCGGGTTGGCCGGCTGGATGTCGAGGAAAGCGAAGACGTCGGCGTCCTCATAAACCTTGAGCGCCGGGATGTCCCCGCTGATGATCTTGCAGAAGACGCAGTCCGTCATATTGATCCGGTCATATTTCTCGTCCGTCGCCGCCTTCGGACCGGCCGGAAAGCCAGAAGAGGGCGGCGATGATCAAGGCGGCGACCAGGCTCAGCCTGGTCCGGACCTCCGGAACTGATTGAAAATAATACCATGCCGCTCCGAAAGACGAAAACACGGCCAGCACGCCGACGGCGGCGTAGGTCAGCCGCTGGCGCCTCGAGCGCGCTTCCGGCGCGCGGCGGCCCAAGAGGGACAGGGCGCCGCTCAGGACGGCGGCGGCGGCGATCGCCCGCGGCGAGACGTAATTGACGACGAAGCCGGGCTGGAAAAATTCGGCGACGGCGGCGATGACGGCGAAAAACGCCGTGGCCGTGAACGCGACGGCGCCTAGCTCGGCGACCGGCGGCAGCAGCCTGGACTCCAGTTCGCGCAGCTCCCTCACGATGGTGCGGTCAAAACGCATAGGATCATTCCGGTGATTCGTCGTAGGACGCCCCGTCGGTCAGCACCAGCGGCCCGCCGGAGAGGCGTCCGGAGAACATCCCGACGAGGCGCGACACGGCGTTGTGCCAGGTCAGCCGGCCGCGATTGAAAGTGAAGGCCACCGAGGCCAAGCGCAGATCGCGCTGCGACTCGCCGATGCCCGGCGCCAGGACGGCGAAACGATAGGCTCCGCCGTCGGTCAGGGCCAGCTTGTCGGTGCTGAAGGTCGCCTGGACCTGGCTCAGCGTGCCGTCGGTCTCGGGCTCCTGGTAGCTCGTCAGGATGTAATCGATGCGCCGGTCGTCCAGGTCTTCCCGGCTCGTGTACTGATCGATGATCAAAGGCAGCGGATCGAAATAGTCGTCCGCGCTCAGGGCGAACATGCCGTCGGTCTCGAGCAGCACGTCACGGCGCGGCGAGATGACCGTCTGCGGCCCGCCGGCGGCGGGCAGGCGGCGGCCGTATCGCGTCTGCGGCTCGCCCAGCGCCAGCTGGCCGCCGGCGACGGTCAGCGTCTGCAGCGACTCCTGGTGAGCGGCACGCGCCGTCAGGTTCTGACCGCCGACCAGGACGCTGATCGGCCGGACGATGTCGCTGTAACCGACGTGATCGCCCAGATACAGCCGGTCGGCGAAGACCAGCTTGCGCTGCGGCGTCAGGATCTTGCGGATGAAGACGTCATTCGAGGCCGTGAACTCCAGCTGATAGACGCCCGGCGCCGGATCGGTCAGCGTCAGGGCCACGGCCCGGAGTTTGGAGGACCTCTGGTCGTCCCGGGTATTGCCGTCGTCGGCCAGGATGCTGCGGGCCAGCGGCTCGGTCTCCCCCAGCCGGTAGACCGAGACGATGACCGGATCGGCGCCGGCCTGACGGTTCATGTCCTGGACGTAAAAGGTGAAATTAAGCGACTCGCCGGCGACGTAGGTCAGGAGGCGGTGCCGGCCGCGCAGGGAAACCTCGATCTCCCGCGGCTGCTCCGCCGGACGGTAAGCGGCCGGACGGTAAGGAACGGCGGCCTTGGCGCGGTAGACCGCCACCCGCGACAGGTCCGGCGGCCGGCGCAGGAACTCGTCGAGGGAGGCGTAACGATGGGTCCGTTCGAGCAGGGTCAGTTCGCCGCTCCTGACGCGGTTCCAGCGGAGCGTGTCCAACAGCGGGTTCTCCCCCGGCCGCAGTTCGAACTGGTCGTCGATGGTGGACGCCAGAGCGCCGATCTCCAGCAGGGCACCGCTCCGGTTGGCGTAACGCACCGTCGCCGTGATCGAATCGAAGGCCGACGGCGGCGTGACGTCGAAATACAGCGGGCTGTCGACCAAAGAGAACAGCCGGCCGTCGCCCGCCAGTTCGACGGGCGCGGCCAGGCGTTCGGACGGCTTGGGTTCGGACACGAAAGGCGCCGGACGGACCAGATCGGAGACGGTGGACAGCGACCCTTCCGGGACCGACGCCTGTACGGCCAGGAAAGCCAGGAGTCCCAGGACAGCCGAGGCGGCGGCGATCCTGATGGTCCAGGAGTACATTTGGCGCAACGGCAGCTTCATGGCCGTGAGGGCGCCGACAGGGGGCGCAAACGATAAAGGCTTTCGTCCCGCGTGGTCAGGACCGGCTCGATGGTCAGGCCCAGCGGCGGCAGCTTGTCCGAACGAAGGTATTCCAGATCGGCCTCCGGCAGGGTTATCCCGTAGTAGTACAGATACGCCCGGCCCCGCAGTTTCGGCAGGGCGGCATAGGTCGCGTCGCTGCGCAAAGGATAGATCACCCGGCGGTCCGGGAACAGGAGCTTGTCCGCCCGGTCGACGATGATGAGCGACTCCGGTTCGGTCGCGGCCAGGACCTGTTTCACGTCCTGATCGTAGCGGATGAGGTTGGCCCTGACCGCCAGCAATCCCTCGTCCCGGGAAGTGAAGACGGCATATCCGGAAACGGCCGTCAGCGCGGCCAAGAGCATGATCAGCGCGGCCGGACGCCGCCAGCCGGACAGGGAGGCCGTGGCCGCCTGGAGCGCCCAAGCCACGGGCACGACGGACAGGACGAAGACCGGCAGCCAATAGCGGAAATAAGAGGTGCCGATGGTCACGGCCCGGGGATCGGGATTGTCGCGGACCGGCCAGCTGCCGTAGAAGAGGATGAGCCAGAGCGCGGCCAGCGCGGCGGCCAGGGCGAAGGCCTTGTACTGCGCGCCGACGGGCCGGCGCTGGCGCCGGCGGCGCCAGAGGACGACGGCCGCCGCGATCAAGGCCGCCGCCACCAGTACCGACCACCACCAAAAGAACTTCACGCCATAGGTCCAGAAATTCTGAAAGGCCGTCTGCGGCGCGAAGCCGAGCGGGAAAAGGTAAGGCTGCAATCCGCCGAGCAGCCGCGCGCCGTATCCCGCCGGAAGCTCTTCCACCGGAACGCCGCCGAGACCCGGACCGTAGCCGGTGCCGATCCAGCTGCCGTATAACGTCCGGTTAAGGCCCAAGAACGGCAGCAGGACGGCCGCGGCGAAAAAGACGGACAGCGCCAGCCGCATCCAGGGCACCTTCTTCAGCGACATCGCGATCAGCGCGGCCGCGGCCAGGGCCAGCCAGTAGACCTCCGAGAGGCGCACGGCCAGGGCCAGGCCGAAGATCGCCCCGGCCACGGCGCCATCAGCCAGCCAAAAGACGTCCCAGCGCCGGCGCGGCCGGCCGCCTCTCATCGCCGCGAGCGGCGCGACCAGCATGAACCAGGCGGAAATGATCGTGAGCGCGGCGAACAAGGTATTGGGCATGAACGGCCGGCTGGCCTCGTACCACCAGACCGGATTTATCAGCAGCAGCCAGCCAGCCAGATAACCGACCCGCCGCCCGAAATACTTGCCCGTGACGGACGCGAAAGCCAGGGCGGCCGCGACGGCCAGGATGGCGGTCAAGAAAGGCGTCGCGCCCAATCCCAGGACCTTGGCCGCGGCGCCGTAGAACACCGGCAGCCCGATAAAGCCGCCGGGAACGAGGAAATCATCGACGACGCTGATGCTGCGCGGGTGTATCAGGCCCGGCGTCACCAGGTTCAGCGGTTCGAAGGCATACAACCAGCCGGTCTCGACGAAATTGCCGATGAAATAATAATTAGCGTTCTCGTCCGGAGAATTGAACCGCAAAGGCGCTGCCCAGCTGATATACGAATAGACGGCGACGAAGGCCACGGCGGCGAGCATCAGGATAAATTTTATTCCGCGTGCTTTCATGGTCGTGATCATCAGCCGTTCCGGACGCCGGCCTGGTTCCGGCGCAGCCAATCCGGCAGCCGGGTCGAAGGCTTCCAGCCCAGCCGCTCCCGGGCCGCGCCGCTATCCGCCAGGGTCGCCGGGTACTCCCCCGGCCGCGGCGGCAGCTGAACGCGGGGATGTTCGACGGAGATCATCGCGGCGATCTCGTTGATCGAATGATTCTCGCCGGTACCGATGTTGTAGGTCCCCGTCCGGCCCGGTTCGGCCGCGGCCAGATTGGCGGCCGCGACGTCCTTGACGTAGGTGAAATCGCGCCGCTGTTCGCCGTCGCCGACGATGGTGAACGGTTCGCCGGCGGCCAGCTGTCTTAAAAATATTCCGATGACCGTGGCGTATGTTCCCTCGGTCAGCTGGCGCTCGCCGTAGACGTTGAAATACCGCAGACAGACCGTTTCCAGCCCGCCCAGACGCCCGTAGAAGTCGAGATACTGCTCGCCGATGAACTTGTTGTGCGAATACGGGCTGCCCGGCGCCTTCGAAGCGGCTTCAGCCAGAGGCAATTCCCCCGGATCATGCCGGCCGTAGATCGACGAGGAAGAGGAAAAGATGAATTTGCGAACTCCGTGCCGGACGGCCAGGTCCAGCAAATTCAGCGTGCCGGTGACGTTAATGTCATGATGTTCCAGCGGATCCTGAAACGAAGGCTGTATCCGGGCCCGGGCGGCCAGATGAAAGACGACGTCCGGGCGGAAGCGCGCAAAGCAGGCGGACAGCGCGGCGCGGTCGCGGATATCGGCGACGACGAAATTTTCCGGGTGGGACGCCGCCCAGGACCCGGGAAGATTATCGCGCCGTCCGGTCGAGAGGTCATCGATGACCATGACCTCGTCGCCGCGGGCGACCAGGGCCTCCACCAGATGCGAGCCGATGAAACCGGCGCCGCCGGTCACGATCGTCCTCATAGTTCGCTGATCAGAGCTGTCGTATGGAATTATTTTATCCTGGTCAGGACGCTGACCACGGCGAAGATCAGGGCCAGGGCCAGCGTACTCGTGGAGATGTCGGTAAGCATGTCGATCTTCAGCCAGACGGCGATGAGCAGCAGCAGGATGGCGGCGACCTCCGTGACCATTTTGATCTTGCCCCAGACGTTGGCCGGTTCGATCCGGCCGTGACGGGCACGGTACCAGCCGAAGGCGATGATACCGGCTTCGACCAGGAGCAGCGTCATCCCCAGCGCGTAGTTGATGTGCTGGAGCACGATCAGGTAAAGCACCGAGCCGATGAACAGCTTGTCCACGACCGGATCGTAGATAATCCCCCACTCGGTTATCTGCCGCCGCACCCGCGCCAGCGAGCCGTCCAAAGCGTCACTGAAGGCGATGAGCAGGAACAGCGGCACGCCCCAGGGATAGTTATCGACGCTGAGCAGATACAGGTCCAGAGGTATCAGGAAGAGTCGGGCCAGCGTGATGTGATTGGGCCTGATCCAGGGGGGGATGAACGGGATCAAGGTGCGGCTGAGCACCCGGTCATGGGGCAATAGGACGATGTCCTTATTCCAGCGTTCCGCCCCGCTTGGTCTGCTGAAGAACATAGGCTGATTTCTGTGCTACAATATGGACCATGGGTCCGCCAGCACTGAAAAAGTATACATTTTTTACGTTTATTTTCACAGCCGCGGCGCTTGTCGCGCTTTTTTTGCCCGAAGGCAACGCCGCCGGGCCGGCGCTGGCCCTGGCTTATTTCCTCGGCAACGGCCAGCTTATCGGCAGCCGCATCCTGCCTCGCGAAAGCCGTGTTTGGCGGTGCTTCTGGGGCACGCTGACCTTCGCCGCCGCCGTCATAACCGCGGCCAGCCTCGCTTATTATTTCTACCGCCTGGACCTCCTGGCGACGGCTGTCGTGCTCATCCTGACGCCCGCGGTCTTCGCCCTGATCCCGGCTGAAAGCGGCCTCTTGGACGACCTTATGGCCCGCCTCCGGTCGGCCATCGCGCCGGACCGGACGCCGCTGCACAGGAAAGCCGCGGCCTGGCTGGCCGGACTGGCCCTGCTGACGATCACCGCACTACTCGTATTTTACGGCTTCGATCTGCTGACCGGGGCCGCCGGCGACAACGCCATGCGCTCGCCCTGGGACAGCGTGCCGCGGATGTTCTTCGTCGTCTTTTTTCTGACGGTCCTGAGCGCCTTCATCACCGCGTCCTCGGGCCTGATTGGCGAGCTGGCCCTGCTGCCGATCGTCGGTCTGGCGCTCCTGGCCACGGGCGTGGCTGCCGCCGTCTATTCCGTCGGCTTCGGTTTCGATCCCTTCATCCACCAGGCGACCGAGGCGGTCATCTACAAACTGGGGGCGATCCAGCCCAAACCGTTCTATTACATCGGCCAATACGCCACCGTTGTGGTGCTGGCCCGCATGTTCAAGACCGGCGTCGCCGCGATCGATGCCGCCCTGGTGCCGGCCGCTTTCGCCCTGACCGTGCCGGCGGCCTTCTGGAGCCTGAAACGGTCCTTCAGCTGGTCCAGCCGCGACGCCGCGGCCGCGTCCCTGGCCCTGCTGCTGCTGCCTCTCTCCCCTTTCATCGCCACGACGCCGCAGGGGTTCGCCGACGCGCTGGCACTCGTGACGTTCTTCCTGGCGCTGCCGGCCTGCAGCGAGGAGCGGATTCTGCCCCGGCCGGTGCTGGTGCTCCTGGCGGTCACGGTCACGCTGATCCACCCGCTCGCCGGCATCCCGCTCCTGATCTTCACGGGCATCCTGCTGTTCCTGACCGCGTATGAGCGGCGCGGCGGCGTCGGCCGCTGGCTGATCCTGCTGCAGCTGGCCCTGGCCGGCTGCATCGCCCTGCCCCTGGCCTTCATGGTCAACGCCAAGTTCTCCGGGGCCGGCGTGACCGTCAGCGAGACCCTGCTGCGGACGCCGGGCGACCTGCTCGAGGAACTGAGCGGTTCCGGCATCGTCTCCCGGCAGTTCAACGCCGCCTTCGATTTCGTCTATTTCTGGCGCGCCGTCCGCGAAGCCGTCCTGGCCGCCGCCGGCCTCGTCGGCCTCGTCCTGCTCAGCCGCCGCCTCAAAGGCGCCCTGGCCTACGGCATCAGTTTCCTGATCTTCATCGTGAACTACATCCTGCTCCGGTCGGTCGTGAGCTTCCCTTTCCTCATCGAATACGAACGCTCCAACTACGCCGACCGCATCTTCGACCTGGCCCTGTTCCTGCTGACCCCGGCCGCGGTCTACGCTTTCGGCCGGCTGATCGGCCGCGTCCGCCGCAGCTTCCCGGCGCTCAGGATCGGCCTGGCGGTGCTCATCGCCGTCCTGGCCACGAGTTCGCTCTATCTGGCCTATCCCCGCCGCGACAAATACGAAAGCAGCCGCGGCTGGTCGACGAGCGCGGCCGACATCAAGACCGTCCGGTCCGTCGCCGCCGACGCCGGGAGCGCGCCCTATGTCGTGCTGGCCAATCAAGCGGTGTCGGCCGGCGCCGTCCGCGAACTGGGTTTCCGGGCCTACTTTCCTTCGCTCGACGCGGACCGTCCCGGCGACATCTATTTCTATCCCATCCCCACCGGCGGACCGTTGTACGCCGATTTCCTGGAAATGAACTCGGCCCTGGGTTCGCCCGCCGTCGCCCGCCGGGCGATGGACCTGACCGGAGTCGACACCGTCTATTTCGTGGTCACGAATTACTGGTGGCACGCGCAAAAGATCATCTCCTCCGCCAAGAAACTGGCGGACGGCTGGTGGACCGTCGACGATACCGATTACGTCTTCAAATACGTCCGCAACAACAGCCATCTGCCGGTCCGTTAAGAACTGTCGATGAAGCGGTCGGAAAAACAGGCCCAACGGCCTGTTTTACTATCTGTCTCTTTAATGTTTCGGTACCCAGCTACTCGTACGGCCGCCGATGATCAGCTTTGGTATAGATCCAGCAGCGCGGCAAAGTGCTTCCCCAGGCTCATCTCTCCGGCCCGCGCGACGCAGCTGGCCGACAGCAGCGGCCAACCGGCAGATCCGGCAGTGAGCGCGCTTGTGGCGCGATTGAAAGCCGCCAGACAGGCTTTTTTGTCGCCCGGCGGAAAAAGGTACCCGGTCCGACCCTCGGCCACGAGCTCCGGCACGCCGCCGACCGCCGCGGCAATGACCGGCGTGCCGCGGCTGAAGCTCTCGCCGATGACCGTCGGCGAATTCTCGATGACCAGGGAAGGCAGGATGGTGAAAGCCGCCCGGTCGTAGGCGCGGCTCAGCTCCTCTCCCCGCAGGCGCCCCAGCCAGCTGACGCCGGCCGCGCCGCGCGTCCGCTCCCGCAATTCGGCCTCAAGCGTCCCGCTGCCGGCTATCTCCAGCACCGCCTGGCCGCGTCCGGACCACTCGGACCAGGCCTCCAGCAGGAATCTGATGCCTTTATGCTCCTCGATCTGGCCGGCGAACAGGAAGACCGGCGCCGACGGCGCCGTCCGGCTGCCGGTCACGGCCAAGGGGGCCGGATTAGGCACGACCGCCTGAGATGAGCCGCGAAAAAAACCGCGGTTGACGTGCCGTTCCAAAAGGAAGCGCGACGGGCTCACGACCGCGTCCGGCGAACCGAAAAGACGCCTCATGAGCGCGGTATGGATTCTGGCGGCCGGACTCGGCCGGCCCAGCGCCTCCGCCGTCAGCAGTCCGGAAGGATGAAGCAGTTGCACGTCATGAAGAGTGTGAACGTGCCGCAATTTCAGGCGGCGGATGGCCCGCGGTATCAGGAAACCCAGTCCCATCAGGTTGTGGGTATGGACGACGTCGGGTTTTTCCTTTTCCAGAAGTTTCGCGAGCCGACGGGCACTGGCCAGATTGAACGTGTCCAGCAGATGCCAGACCAGACGGCTGGCGTAGGAATGACGGCCGGTCTCCGAATAGAAAAATATGTTCGGCGGACGGTAGCGGACGACCTTGACGCCGGGTGGCGCGGTCTCGGCGGCGTCCGCGCGGTCGTTGCCGGCCGAGCCGGCGATGACCGTCACCCCGTGGCCGGCCGCGGCCAGGGCCGCGGCTTCAGCCTCAACCACCCGCTCGGCGCCGCCGCGAGCGTTCTCTCCGTAAAGATTGGAAACGAGGCAGATCTTCATGTCCGTCCTGCCGGCGCGCGGCCGGAGGTCATATCAACGACCAGCTGTCCCAGCCGTTTCAGCCGGATGCCGTCGTCATATTCCTCGACGGCCATCTTCCGGGCGTTCTGGCCGATGCGCCGGCGCATGACCGCGTCATCCAGGAGTTCATCGAGCCGCGTGGCCAGGGCGGAAACGCTGCCCGGCGGCACGCGGAATCCGGTCTCGCCGTGGCGGACGATGGTCCGGACGCCGGGGAGGTCGGAAGCCACGACCGGCAGGCCGCTCGCCAGCGCCTCAAGTGCCGCCACGCCGAAAGCCTCGGACCGGTCGATGGAGGGAAAAGCGAAGACATCGGCCATCCGGAAATGAGCGGGCAGCTCGGCGTCGGACACGCCGCCGGCGAAGACGGCTCGGCCGGCCAGTCCCAGATCGGCCGCCAGTTTCTCGTACGCCCGCCTCTGGTCGCCGTCGCCGACGATGACCGCCTTGGTCCGGGACAGCTCCCGCGTGGTCAGCGCCCGCAGCAGCGACGGCACGCCCTTGAAATAGTGGGCCCGGTCCAGTCCGCCGACGAACAGGACGGTCCGGTCGGCGGAGGTCAATCCGTAGCGGAACAGCAATTCGGACGGCTTGTCCCCCGGGGCGAACCTCGCCGTATCCACGGAAGGAGCCAGTTCCCGGAAATGGAACCGCTGGTCGCGGAAAAGACCGCCGATGTTGCTATTGAGCAGGTAATCGAAACTGGTGACGACGATGCGGTCGGCAGCGCGCAGGATGGCTGGCTGCAGCAGACGCCGATGCAAGCCAAAGATCGCGCCCAGCGGTCCCTGGCCCACCACGTCCATGTGGTAGACCAGCGCCAGTTTCGAGTCCGGAAAGAAGCGACGGGTCAGCGCCAACGGCTCTGCGCCGCCGAAAAAAGGATAATTCAGGAAGGTCAACTGGAATCTTTTCATCAATCCGGCGGTACCGGGAACGAAAGCCGCATTGCCGTAGCGGCCCCGGACAGGCAGCTCATGGACCTGGAACGGTTCGGCCGGACGGTCCAGCCGCTCGCGGGCCCGGGGCGTGAAGACGTGGACGTCGTGGCCGAGTTCGGCCAGCTGCCGGGCGTCGAGTTCGGCCAGTTTGCCGATGCCGCCGCGATACGGCGGGAAGGTCGGCGTGACGATGGCGATGCTGATCTTTTTCGTCTCCTGGTCGCTGGTCATATCAGACGATCAAAAACCTGATGACGCTCCAAAGCAGCGACATCAGCGGATTAGCCACGTACCGGGTGAACGGCCCGGACACGTCCTGGAATTTTATCACCGGCGTGAACAGCCGGACGATCTCGCGGTCACTGACCCGGCGCAGCCGGGCCGCGGCCAGACGATTCCTCAGGATGCGCCGCCAGACCCGCGGGTGCAGGAAATAACCATAGACCCGAAGCTTTTGTTTCCACCAGCCGGAACGGACGGCGGCCAGGAACAGCGCCGCTTCGGACAGGATCAGCCAGGGGGCCAGCACCAGGAGCGTCCACAGCCGCAGATCCTGAAGGAGCACGATATAACGGTTGCGCTCCATGTAATAATATTTGGCTATGCTGCGCGAAAATTCGTACTTGTGATAAACGATGGAATGGGGCGCCAGCACGTTGGAATAACCGGCCAGGCGCAGCCGCCAGCCGAGATCGAGATCTTCATGGTAGAGGAACAGTTCCTCGTCGAACAGCCCGACGCGCCGCAGGGCGTCGGCCCGGTAAAGCACGGCGGCCCCGGAAGCGTAGGCTAATTCCTTGATCCCGGCGTGCCGCCAGGAAGCGACCGGCCGGCGGTAGTCCTGGCAGTAGCCGAATCCCAGGAAATGGATGGCGTTGCCGGTGCTGTTGATCAGCTGCCGGTCCGGATGGAGCAACAGCAGCGACTGGACCGAACCGATCTGCTCGTCGGCGCCCGCCACCCGGACCGCCTCGGTCAGGAATTTCGGGTCGACCGCGGTGTCGTGATTCAACAGGAAAACATAATCGGCGCCTTCGTCGAGCGCCGCTTTCATGCCGACGTTGTTGCCGCCGGCGAAACCGAGGTTCTTTTCATTGACGATGAGGCCGACCTCCGGAAATTCCCGCCGCAGGCGGTCCGCCGTGCCGTCGGTCGAATGGTTGTCGACGGCGATGACCGCGACCTCGAGACCGCCCCGGTCCATGGCGGCCAGGCTGCCGAAACAGTCGTCCAGGTAGCGCTCGGCGTTATGGGTGACGATGACGACGGCGACTTTTTCCCGGCGGCCGGCGCTCATGCCCCCTCCTCTTTCCCCGTCTTCAGGGATGAACGCCGCAGCCCCAGTTCCCGGACGACCAGCGTGATGTCATGGTCGATCTTTTGCAAACGCAGGAAGACGCGGAAGACCAGGTAGAACAGGACGATGATGGACAGGTAGATGACGGCGTCGACGCCGCGGCCGACGCCGATGAGCCGGGCGAACCAGCTGGTGGTCTGGGGCAGCAGCGCGGCCACGGCCACGGCCACCCAGATCGCGGACCACAGGACGAGCCAGGCCACGGTCAGCGAACCCTCGCGGAAACGGCTGACCGTCCGCGACAGGGCGAAAAGCGTGAAGGCGACGATGATGATCTGAATGGTGAGCATAGACCGTTGATCGCGGCGGCGGCCTTACTTGGCCAGCCGGTTCAGCAGCAGCCGGCCGGCGGTCTTCAGGCCGACGAAGAAACCCTGCCCCTTGGAAAGCGAGTAGTCGGTGTAGACCGGCACGATGGGGATCTCGGCCAGGCGCCAGCCGTGGCGCCTGATCTCCTTGACGATCTCCGAGGAGACCTCCATGCGGTCGGTCTTGATCTCCAGCTCGGCGGCGGCGCGGCGGGAGAAGGCCCGCAGCCCGGACTGGCTGTCCTTGACCCAGAGTCCGAACAGGACGTAGGTCAGGGCGTTGCCGATCCAGTTGGCGGCGCGGCGGGAGACCGGCATGCGGCCGCGTTCGGCCGTGCGGCAGCCGATGACGGCGTCAGCGCGGCCCCGGAGGATCGGTTCGATCAGGCGCGGAATGTCCTCGACCCGGTGCTGGCCGTCGGCGTCGAAGGTGACCACGATCTCGGCTCCGGCCAAGACGGCCGCGGCGATGCCCGTGCCCAGGGCGGCGCCCAGGCCGCGGTTCATGAAATGGCTGACGAGCTCCGCGCCGGCGGCCCGGGCCGCGGCGTCCGTGCCGTCGGTCGAACCGTCGTCCACGACCAAGACCAGGTCGGCGGCCGACCGCAGGGACCGGACCACCTGGCCGACCGTCTTCTCTTCGTTGTACGCCGGGACGACGACCGCGAGACGCATACCGGTTACTTGCCGAAGCCCGAGCTGATCAACCCTTTGTGCGCCGTGGTGTATTCGATGGATTTCTGCAGGCCCTGTTCCAGATTGACGAGCGGTATCCAGCGCAGCGTCTCCTTGACCTTGGTCAGGTCGGGCAGGCCGAGCTGACTGATGAACAGCAGCGGCGGCTGGAAGACGATCTTGGAGGAGGAATTGGTCATCTGGATGATCTTCTTGGCCACGTCGACCAGCCTGACGTCGTAGTCGCTGCCGATGTTCATCGGCCCGGGATCCTTGCCGAAATTCATCAGCTTGATCATGGCGTCGACGACGTCGCTGACGTAGACCAGCGACGACCGGAAATTCTCGTCCCCGTACACCACGAGATCCTTGTTATCCAGGGCGTCAGTGATGAAATCCGGGATCATCTGACCGTCGTAGAGCGGCATACGCGGACCGTAGGTCCGGAAGATCCGGGCGATGCGGATGTCCAGCCCGTGCACCGCGTTGTAAGTGTTGACCATGGTCTCGGCCCAGCGCTTGCCTTCGTCGTAGCAGGCGCGCGGCGAAAGATGGTCGAAGGCGCCGAACTCATTTTCCTTGAACGGCCGACCGTCGGCCGGACGCGGGCCATAGACGACCGAGGTCGAGGCCTGGAAGAACTTGGCCTTGTACTTGACCCCCAGATCGAGGATCTGACGCAGGCCGACGGAGTTGGCCAGGACCGTCTGGTGCCGGAACTGGTCGAACTTCTTGGCCGATGTCGGGCAGGCCAGATGGTAGATCTCCTGGATGCCCTGGAACCTCAGCTTGAAACGGTCCAGCTCGGCGTATTTGTCGAGTTCCAGCGGTTCGTTGATATCGGCCCGGATGAACTCGAAATTCGGGTTCGGCAACAGGTAATCGATGTTGCGCTCGCTGGAAGTGACGAAATTATCGACGCAGATGACCTTGGCGTCATTGAGCAGCCGTTCGCACAGGAACGAGCCGATGAATCCGGCGCCGCCGGTGACCAGGATGTTCTTTTTTTCGAAAATAGGCGCATTGGGCATAAATCCATTTGAAGCAAGCCTGATTTAGGGCGAAATTCAGGCAAAAACCTATGTGAATTATAGATAAAACGCCCGTATTTAACAAGCGGCGGACGGCCGTCGGCTTAGCCGATATTCGCCTCAGGACGCGGGCCGTCCGGCCGGTCAAAGCCGGAAGGTCCACTTCTTCTGGAAATAAAAATTCCAGACCAGGACGATGGCCGTGGCCGCCAGTTTGGCCAAGAGGTCGTAGACGCCCAGCCCGGTCAGGACGTACAGGATCAAGGCGTTGAGCGCCAGACCGCCCGTGGCCACGGCGAAGAATTTGCCGGCGCGCCGGTGCCAGCCGGCCGAACCGCGGCGGAAGGTCCAAAAGGTATTGAGGAAGAAGCTGGAGGTGACTCCGGCGATGAAAGAGGCGGTGGTGGCCAGGACGATATGCCGCCCCCAAAAGGCGAAGCCGCGGGTCAGTCCGATATAGACGAGGTAGTCCAGGAAAAAATTGGCGGTGCCGACGGCGCTGAACCGCAAAAATTGGCCGATATCGCTCCGGCGGCCGGACAGCTTTTCCAGTGAACGGGAGATGAGTTTCATGGTCCGTGTTGGCGGGGTCTCGAGGACGAAGGCGTCGGGGGCGCCGCGTCCGGCTACTCGATGGTAACGAGACGGATGCCGCCGCTGAAGGTCTTTTCAAAGGCGTAGAACTGGATGGATGAACCGGCGGCGAAATCGAGGGTGACCGTCGGAACCGAACCCTTTGCTCCGGGCATGATGGCCGGCCGCGCCGCCTTGGCGGTGGCCGCCGGGTAATCGACCAGGGCCGGTCCGCTCCAGCCGGCCGCGGCCAGGCGCTCGCCGCTGACGTTGAAGACGCCGGCGGCGCCGGCGCCGGACTTGAGCGGCGTCACCGCCAGATCATCGCGCCCGTCGGCGTTCATGTCGGCCGCGGCGACCGCGGCGCCGGACTTGTGGCTGTCGCCGAACGGACGGAACTCATCCAGCATCCGGCCCTGGCGATCGAAGACGCGGACCGTGGTCGGCATTCCGGAACCGCTGGCGGCGATGATCTCATCCTTGCCGTCGCCGTCGACGTCCCCGGCGGCGACGCTGACGCCGCCGCGGAAACTCTGGGAAAACGCGAAAAAGCCGCCGATGACCCCGCCGCCGGCCCGGAACAGCCTGACCTGGGGCCCGCCGCCCGGCCCGGCGCCGGAGATGATCTCGTCCTTGCCGTCGCCGTCGACGTCCCCGGCGGCGACGCTGACGCCGCCGCGGAAACGGCTGTCATAAGCGAAAAAGCCGCCGATGACCTGGGTATTGACGTTAAAGACGCGTATCTGCGGACCGCCGCCCGGCCCGGCGCCGGCGACGATGCTCTGTTTGCCGCTGCCGTCGAAATCACCGACGGCCAGATTGACGCCGCCGCGGAACTCCGCGGGGAAGGCGTCAAAACCGCGGATGAACAGGCCTTCGGGCGTGAACAGGCGGATCTCCGGCCGGCGCCCCGGGCCCGGAGCGGCGATGATGACGCGCCGGCCGCTCTCCGGCGGCAGGAGCGACGCGGTCGTCTCGGTCCTGGCCGCCGCGCTGACCTTGTGCGACTCGAGCACCAGGGCCACGGCCGCCGCGGCGTTGACCCGGCCGCGGCCGAGCTTGCCGAGAAATCCCGGGTTCAGGGCGTCGACGTTGACGGCCGTCTGCGTCAGGATGTTGGTGATCCGTTTGGGCGTCAGGGTATAATCCAGCGACCGGAGCAGGGCGACGGTGCCCGCGATGACCGGCGCCGCCAAAGAAGTGCCGTTGTAGTAACCGCCGTAAGGCAGCTCGAAATCCCGGATGGTCGGCCGGTAGAATTGGGCCGCGATGACCCGCGTCCCCGGCGCGCTGATATCGACGCAGCCGGCGCCGTAATTGGCGAACGACGCTTTCTTGTCGTTCTCATCCGTCGCCGTGACGCCATAGACGAAATTTTCGTCCGAATCCCGGTCCAGGCAAACGGGGTAGAGCGGGTTCTTGTCGAGATCGACCGCTTCACCGCCGTCCGGAGCGTTGCCGGCGGCGACGACGACGAAGACTCCGGCGTCATACGCCCGGCGCAGGGCGATGCCCAGCAGCTCGTCCTTGGCCTGGCCGGTGAAACTGAGATTGATCACCTTGGCGCCGTTGGCCGCGGCGTATTCCACGGCCTTGACGATGTTGACCGGGTCTCCCCCGCCGCTGGAATCAAGGGCGCGCAGGGCCATGATCTTGGTCTGCCAGGTGACGCCGACGATGCCCTTGCCGTTGTCGCCGCGGGCGGCGATGACGCCGGCATTGATGGTGCCGTGGCTCACGCCCAGCTTGGTGTAATTGCTGCCGATGACGGGCCGGGGATCATTGTTGTTGTTGACGAAATTCCAGCCGTCGTAATCGTCAACGTAGCCGTTGCCGTCGTCGTCGATGTTGTTGCCGGGGATCTCCTTCAGGTTATGCCAGATGTTGTCCTTAAGGTCGGGATGGTCGATGTCCACGCCGCTGTCGATGACCGCGACCGTCACGCCTTCGAAGCCCAGGGTGGAATTCCACGCTTCCGGCACGCCGATCTTCTTCAGGTACCATAGGTCGGAATAATACGGGTCATTGGGCACGCGGTCGGCGCCGGCGGCCGGTAACGAAAAACAGGCGGCGAGCGCCGCCGTCAGGACGAACCAGCTGATTTTCCTCAAGGCCGGGTGACGGCGCATAGGTCAGGCGCGCGACAGTATCCTTTCGGCGTGATCGATCCTCTCTCCGGCCGGCGCGGGCACTGCCGCCTGGTTCGCCGCCGAAGACGGGGCCAGCTCGTTATTGATCTTTTCGCCGGTCTTCAGCAATCCCAGATCGACGCCGATCCGGTCGCCGAACTGGATCAGCGCCCGGACGTCCTTGGGGAAACAATGGCCGCCGTAGCCGCGGTAGCCGTCGCAGTGCACCTGCAGGTGGCTCGCGCCGATGCGCGGATCGGCCGCGGCGCATTCGCTGACCTGGTCGTAGGAGACCCCCAGGCGGGAACAGACGTCGTAGATCTGGTTGGCGAAGACCACCTTCATGGCCAGGAAAGCGTTGCCGAAATATTTGACCATCTCGGCCTCGGTCGCGGGCATGATGCGGGTGAACGGCGCCGGCGGCAGCAGGTCCAGGACCAGCTGGGCGTCGGCGCGGCTCTCGGCCGTGTAACCGACGATCTGGCGGTCCGGACGGCGGAGATCGGCGTCAGCCGTCTTTTCCCTGAGGAATTCCGGATTGAACAGCAGCCGATGCCGCGGATAGCGGCGCTGCAGCTCCTCGGTGCTGCCGGGCAGTACCGTGGACTTGATGACCACGGTCTTGCCGGCGGGGATCGCGGCCAGGGCCTGTTCCACGCAGGAAAGGTCGAAGCCGCCCCGGACCTGGTCGAACGGCGTGGGGACGCAGACGAATAATACGTCGGCCCGCGCCAGATCGGCGGCGCTGCCCAGACCCTTGGGCGGGTCGTAAAGCAAGGGTCCCCGTCCGGCGTCCTGAAAATACCGGGCGACGCTGCCGCCGACCCAGCCGATGCCCATTACCGCTATGCGTGGGGTCTGCTTATCGTTCATAGATGTTCCGCAATTGTAACAAAGGAGGGTGTTCTCGGCAACCCCCATTTTTAGCGAAAAATCGGTTCGATCTGGCCGGAATAACGGTCAAAAATAAAAAACACCCTTATTATGCGGGGTGAGACTCGCCTGCTTTGACGGACGCGAACTAAATATCTTTCAGGCCCTCGAAAAAATGGAGGCCGACGTTGAGGATGCGGTTGCAGTCGTCGACGGGCTGAAGATCGCCGCCGTAGCTTTCATTTTGATCGGACTCGCCCTCTTCGGCCGAGGCGCCCATTAGCCATTCCGGGGGCTTATTTCCGAGATTGCCTCCGTTGAATTGGCTGCCGAATGGATTGGCCGGTCCGCTGAAGTCGTCTCTTGGAGGAAACATGGTCTTTTTTGCTGTTTATTTCTTCTGATCCTTTGGCTTCACTGCGCCTTAATCATACCATTTTTCGGCTTGCCTGAAAAGAGGCCAAAATGAGTGGTGGGGATGGGAAGTCATGAAGATGTGAAGTCAGGGCAAATGACTCCATAAATAATGCCACCGCTTGATGTCTTCACTCCTTCAAAACTCCATCACTTCAAGACTTCCTGACTTCACTTCTTGACCGTGACCGCGTTGCTCAGGGGGAAACCGGCGGCATCCATGCCGGCGAGCGGCGTATAGGCCCCGGTCGGTATGTCGGTCCAGGACAGATCAGTGCCGCCGAGCATCTCGACGTTCAGCGAATAGTCGTTCTTGGAATCGAAAGCCGAGGTATCCAGGCTGAAACGGAACTCCAGGTCGCCGCCGGAGCCGATCGACAGTTCCGACCCGTCATTGAAGACGTATTCGATGAGTCCGTAATCGCCGGGCTGGGACACGAAGCCGGAAGCCACGGGCGTGCTGTTCTTCGTGCCGGCATGGACCGTGCTGTAGGTGACCCGCGCCGATGAATCTTCGCCGATCACGGTCTTGGCGGCGCCGGTCACCTGTACCAGGTCGACGACGCCGTAATCGTTGTTGAAATCGCCGTTGACCTTGGTCCAGATCTCCAGCGCGTCATTGTCCGGTCCCGGCTGGCCGGCGTCGCCGGGCGTGACCTTGAAGACCAGCTTCTTCACCCGCACCGCGCCCGTGGCGTCGGCCCGGAAATGGAAACGCAGCGTCTCGGCGGCGGAATCGTGATAAACCGCGTTGGGCTGGAAGTCCGCGGTCTTGACCGCGGTCAGCAGGGAATACCGGACGACGGCGGCGCTCGCGGCGTTGGTCCCGACCGTGAAATCGGAACCCGATGGCCCCAGGTCGCTGGCGCTGAAAACCGTCCCGTCGGTCTGGGAATCGAACTCCAGCGCGTCGGCGCTGCCGAACTGGACCTTGATCTGCTCGGCGTAGACCGCCCCGCCGCTGCGCTGCGCCACGGTCGTGTAAAGCTTGAGATCCGTGGTCTTGTCCTTTTCCAGCACCACGGGCAGCCCGGTGAAGGTCACGCTGTTGCCGAGAAAAGACTGGCTGGCGGAGACCGCGGTCCCGCCGCTGGGATAGACCAGACGCACGCCGCTGACCGACTGCGCGATGCCGCCGACCTGGCGGAAGGTCACGGTCTTGAGGCTGTAGGAATCGTCCTTGGCCTCGATGGACAGCGTGCCGATCTGGACCTCCGTGCCGGCCATCGCCCGTCCGCCCGTGCCGCTCCAGGAAAACTTGACGGTGCCGCGCTTCTTGACGGTGGCGTAGAAAGCGGCTTTGTTGCCCGAATTGGGCAGCAGGCCGGCGGCCGGTACGGCAACGCCCTTGTCGTCGACCACCTGCATGTCGGTCGAGGCGTCGGTGATGTCGAAGGTCAGCCGGTTGGGCAGGTTCTCCAGATCGATGGTCGGGCTGAGATCGCCGCGGATCACCAGCACGGCCGACTGGCCGGCGGGAATGGCCACCGCCAGGCCGCTGAAAGCCGCGCGTCCTTCGAGGTCGACGCTGGCCGGGCCGGCGATCTTGTTGCCCTTGTCGTCGTAGAGGCTGACCGCGGGGACCAGGTCGCGCACGGCGGTGGGCGTGCCGTTATCGGAGTCCGACCCGGGCAGGAAATTGCCGTTGCTCTCCTCGTCGACGTAGCCCTGGAAGGTCACGGCCTTGATCACGTTCGGGGCCACGGTCGTGGCCTTGAAATTCAGTCCGGCGATCTCGGCGTTCTTGGCGCCCCGGACAAAGGTCTTGTTCCCGGGATAAGCCGAGGACTTGACCTCCAGGACCGAACTCAGCGTGGTGAGCGCCGCGCCGGCGAGGTCGGCGGTCGGCGCGAAAGCGACGGACGCGCCGCCGTCCTGATCGACGACCTGGGTGCCGCTGACCAAAAGCGTCGCCTTATAGCCCTCGCCGGTCGGCAGCAGATTATTGTTCTGGGCGCGGAAATACAGGACCTTGTCGGTGCCGGCCGGGACGCTGAGATCGCCGGTGAAGACGAACGTCTGCGACTGGTCCTGGTTGATGTCGATCACGGCGTCCTTGCGCCCGAAGGGCTCGACGCCCGCGGCGTCGACGAGGCGCAGCAACCGGAAATTGGCCTGGGCGTTGTTCAGGTAGACCAGACCGCCCTTGTCGTCGTCGGTGACGCCCGCCGCCGGGGCTCCGGTGGTGGCGTCGAGCCGGATCGTGAGCTGACGCACCCGGAAAGCCGTGACCGCGGAAACGTGCAGCTCCAGGAGGACGACGTCGCTGCCGACGCCGATGTAATTCGTCGACGGCAGCCGGACGGTGAAGGTCGGCACGGACGTCGCCTGGACCAGGCTCTTCTGGGCCGTGTCGGTGATGGAGGTCTCGGCGTTGGCGATGGCCGCTCCGTCCGGATAATCGGACAGATCGCCGGACGAGGTCAGGGTGAACTTGTCCTGCAGGCGCAGGGCGGCGCCGAGCGCGGCCGAGGGGATGCGCCGCTTGCTGCGGTTCTCGATGCGGAAGTAGGCGCTGTCGCTCGAACGTCTGACCACGCTGCCGTCGGGATAGACGGCGGCGGCCAGCGGCGCGCCGATGGTGTAATTGAAGAAGAAGGCGTCGGGGATGTCGTCGACGCGCTGATTCCACTGGTCGCCGTAAAGCGCCTTGGCCACGGCCTCGCTCTGGATCCAGCGCAGGACGCCTCCCGGTTCGACGGCATAGACGTTGGGATCGGAAGTGATCTTGACGAGCCGCGTGCCCGGACGGTAGACGACGTTGCCGCCGAGGGGGATGGCCGCCAGTTCCGCGGCGCTCACGGTCTTGACCGAACTGAAATCGGCGTACCAGGTGAAGTAGGCCTGCGAGTTGGGAAAGACGTAGCGCTTGCCGTCGGCGCCGTAATAATAGACGGCGCTGTCGGCGGTCGTGTCCGGATTCCGGTCATCGGGCAGCTTGATGAGATCGCCGCCGGCGAGCGACGCGGCAGCCGCGGGCAGCGGAGACAGGCAGATGACGGCCGCCGCGGCCAGCGACACGATGGCTCTAAACACCGCCGAAGACGACTGACGTACGGTCATATGAAGAAAGTGATACTTATACGGCATTCATTATACCAGAAGCCGGACCGTACCGAAAAACGGGCCCGTGGCCCGTTTTTGACGTTAATTCAGCCTTATCCGACCCTACTTGATCTCGACCTGGACCGGAGACAGCACCGTCCGGGAGTAATATGCCGGCAGGTCCTGCCCGTTGCCGCCGTGAGCGACGCCGAGCCCGGCGGGATCAATGGTCAGCGTCAGGGTCGAACCGGCCGGCGCGGCGACGTCCGCCAGGAGATCGATGACGGCCTGGGAATTCGCGTTCAGGGTCAGGGCGCCGTTCCATTCCAGCGTCTCGCCGGAGGCGCCGGAATTTTCCAGCTGCTTGGTGCCGAAGACATTCTCGCCGGCGGCGTCGGCGAACCTGAGGCCGGTCAGGTTGGGAACCGACCCGGACCAGAGCGGGCCGCTCAGTCCGACGCGCAGCTTCCTGACGATCACCGGCTGGCCGGCCGTGACGCGCAGCGTCAGCAGTTTCCGGCCCGCGCCGGCCTCGGTCTGGATCGAGGCGCCGAACGGCAGGTCGAACTGGGGCGGCGGCAGGGTGTCGACGTAATCCAGCTGGGCGGTATCGACGTAACGGCGTTCGGCCGGATTGACGTCGGTGCCGTCGCCGTAGCCGCCGAGATCGCCGGCAGAACTGATGACCGAACTCTCGTCCAGGCGGTAACTTTCGGCCAGGCCCGCCGCCAAGTGCCTCTTGAAAGGCCCGTCGATGTAGAACAGCGTCGCGTCACTGGCGCGCCGCACGATCGAACCGGTCGGCCAGGCCGGCGCCACGAGAGGCGCGCCCTCGGCGTAATTGACGAAGAACGATTCCGGCACGTCATCGACCCGCTTGGACCAGTCGGCGCCGTACAGGGCCACGGCCGCGGCCTCGGACTCGATCCAGCGCAGCACGCCGTTCGGCTCGACGGCATAGACCTTGGGCACCGAGGGTATCTTGACGAGCCGCGTGCCCGGACGATAAACGATGTTGCCGGCGAGGCGGATATCGGCCAGCTCTTCCCTGGTCAGTTCCTTGACCCCGGAGAAATCCCGGTACCAGCTCAGGAACACCTTGCGGTTGGGAAAAGGGTGGCGGAACCATTCCTTGTCGAAATAATAGACGACCTCGTCCTCATGCGTGGCCGGATCATGGTCGTTCTGCAGCTTGATCAGGTCTCCGGGAAAGACGCCCATGACCGTGGCGCCGGCCGGCAACGCGAAAAACAGGCCGGCTAATCCCAGGACGATGCTGAGTCCCAAACGTTTTATGCTCATATTTAGCTTACTTAAGCCAAAAAATATCTATGGGCTATCCTGGGAGAATGGTGGCATATCGCTGGGGATAAATCAATCCTCCACCCGGAGCCGGTAATTCTTTCGGATATGGCAACCAAAACGGCCGGGTCGCCGAGACCCGGCCGTTACTATCCTGTTCAACCGCTGCTTTTATAATCCGACCTCGGCTTCGGTGATGGGATCGCCGATCCGGTAGTTGACGAAGAAGGCGTCGGACACGTCGTCGATCAGCCGGTTCCAGCGCGCGCCGTACAGCTTCCGGGCTACGGCCTCGGTCGTCACCCAGCGCAGCAGACCGCCGCGGGCGATGGCGTAGACCTTGGGATCGGTCTGGATCTTGATCATGCGCACGCCCGGCCTATAGGTGACGTTGCCGCCGAGCGGGATCGAAGCCAGCGTCTGGTCGTCGATCGTCTTGACCTCGTTGAAATCAGGGAACGAGGACAGATACACCCACTGATTAGGGAAGACGTAGCGCTTGCCGTCCTTGCCGCAGAAGTAGACCGCCGAGAGCGACCCTTTGACGGTCGAGCCGGACTGGCACTTGAGCGGCCGTTCCGGCGGCGCCGGCGGCAGTTCCTTGTCGACGTTGATGGTGGGCGTGTTGTCCGTCGCGCTCCCCGCCGCGTACGAGCCGGAAGAGTTGGAATCATCCGCCGGAGCGCCGGCTTCAGCCGCGGCCACGGCCGAGTCCTCGGCCGGCGGCGCCGGCGGCGGCGCGGTCAGGCCCGATATCTTGAAATCGGTGTTGCTGACATCGAAGGCCAGCGCGGTGCCGTTGGCATCAAGCCCGTCAACCCTGACGCGGGCGGTGGTCGTGGCGAGGTCGGGCACGATCCAGGAATAGGTGCCGCTGTTGGCGGCTGAAGCGGCGATGATCGTGCCGAAGGTGGCGCCGCTGTCAGTGGACAGGCTGAGCCTGACGGCGCTGACCCCGGTGCCGCCGGCGTTCCAGGTGACGGCCCGGGCCGATCCGGGCGTAAGCGTTTCGCCGCCGTCCGGCGCGGTGACAGTCACGTAGGGGGAGGTAAAGACCGCACCGCCGCCTCCGCCGCCTCCGCCGGATGAGACGTACGTAACGCAGATCGGGATGGCCACGGGCGTAAAGGTCAGCGTCATCTGACCCGTGACCGTGACGTCATTGTTGCCAGCCACGAAGTTGCAGGAATTCAGGCCGACATTATTGGCCAAGTCGCCCGGATTGGGGCCGGGATAGCGCACGGTGAAAGTATCGCCGGCCGCCACGGTGAGGGTGAAACTGGTCGCTCCGATGCTCAAGGCGGATGATTTCGAGCCGGCCAGGATCTTGAGGGTGAGGCCGGAACCGCTCAGTACCAGATCGGTGTCCTGCGGATAGGTCACGGTGGTGCCGATCATCGGAGTGGCGCCGACCGGCAGAGCCAGTCCCAGGGAAAGCAGCGCCGCGGCCGCGGCCAGGCCGGCCCTCAGCCGGAAGCGGTTCGTTCGTAAGGTGGTCATAGGCGTAGTCTGTATTATGATCCAGTCAAACTACGCTTAGTTGACGATCATGTACTGCAAGGTGGCTCCATTATCAGGTGCGGCAGTGCAATGGACTTTGAAGTCCGTTGCCGTCTGCGTGTCGTACACGCCGCAGGCAACTGCTGTGGTATTGCTGCCAACACTCACCGTGACAACAGAGTCTGCCGCGACACTAGCCGCATCCGCAGTGATCGTGAAGTCTACTGTTGCCGCGCCCGGATCCCAGCCGCTGACACCGTCAGACAGACTTCCAACTGTCACTTTTGAAAGTGCAGTACCGCCGCCGATGGAGAGCGTCTTGCCGCTGGTCACGGTCGTGTCGCCGTTCAGGCTGACCGCTCCGGTGCCGGACTTGAACTCGCCGGTCGAGTCGGACATGTCGAAGTTGCCGGCGTTATGCATGGTGACGTTGCCGCTGGAGTCGACCAGGAACGTGCCAAGCGAACCGACATCGATGCCGCCGTCGAGGGTGGCCAGGCCGTCGACCTGCAGACCGCCTTTGACGGTCGTGAGGACGCCGATTTGGGCCAGGTCGATGGAGGTGGCGTTAGTTCCGCCGATGGTCAGAACGCCGGCAGCGCTGGTGTCAAAACCGGAGGCGGCGACTGAAGTGAAGGTCGGCGTGGCCGAGATGCTGATGGTGACTGTGTCGGTCGCCGTGACGGCCGTGGCGATATCGCCGCTGCCGAGCACGGACAGGGTATCGGTATTGGCGACGGTTTCCGTTGCGGAGCCGTCAGTCACGTCGAAACTGAAACTGCCGGCGACGGGATCATCCTGGTTGCAGACTATCGACGTGCCTGTACCGTCAGCGACGCACCATTTGTCGGCAGTCAGCGTACCGACCTGCGGATCGGTCTCACTCGCGATATCCGAAAGGAAAGCGACCGTGCCGTCCATGTCGCGCAAGGTCCAGGTCCGATTGTCGGTCAGGTCATTGGTGACGAAGGTACCGTTGTTGTGCAGGGTGCCGCCGTTGTACGGCATGAACTGGATGATGTCGGAATTGGCGGCCGAACTCTGGACCCGGAAGGCCCCGGAACCGTCGACCTGCACGGTCAGCCCCTGATTGGCCGTGCCGGTGACGCCGATGATCGGGTTATTGCCCGTGGTGTTGTTCTGGAGGTAGACGAAATTGACCGCCGACGTGATGCCGGACAGGCCTAGGATGGCGTTGCCGTTGGTGTCGAGGAGGTTGTTCACCTTGGGGCTGGTCAGGGTCTTGTTGGTCAGGGCCTCGCTGCCGGCCAGGGTGGCGAGCGTGCCGGTCGTCGGCAAGGTGACATTGGTGTCGGCGGTGGTGGTGAAGAAGAGGTCGTTGCCGTCGGTGCCGAGCGGGATGACGCCGCTGTTGTTCTGGAGCACCCACCAGACGTTGCTGGTCAAGTCCTGGGTCTGGAGCGAGCCGGAGTTGCTCAGGGTGCCGCCGACGTACGGATATATCTGAATGGTGTCGGAGTTGACCTCCGTGCTCTGAATGCGGAGATTGCCGTAACGATTGACCTGCAGGGACAGGCCCTGATCGGCTTCACCCTGGACGCCGATGACCGGATTATAGCCAGTGCTGTTGTTTTTGATGAAGACGGAATTGACCGCCGACGCAGTGGGGGTCAAGTCCAGTATGGCATTACCATTAGTGTCGAGAAGTTCGTTCACCCAAGGGCTGGTCAGTGCGCCGGAGAGGTCGGAAAAGAGGCCGGAGGTGGCGACGGTAGCCAAGGTCGGCTTGCCGGCCAGGCTGCCCCAGGTGCCGTCGAACAGGCTTGGCGGGTTGGTCAAGTCGTCATAATCGCCCGAGTAGGCCACGGTGGCCAAGGTCGGCGGAATCGGCTTGTTGATCAGGTCGTCATAATCGCCCGAGGTGGCGACGGTAGCCAAGGTCGGCTTGCCGGCCAGGCTGCCCCAGGTGCCGTCGAACAGGCTTGGCGGGTTGGTCAAGTCGTCATAATCGCCCGAGTAGGCCACGGTGGCCAAGGTCGGCGGGATCGGCTTGTTGATCAAGTCGTCATAATCGCCCGAGGTGGCGACGGTAGCAAGGTCGATAGTTGGAGTGAAGTCGGCAGGACTGACGCCGGACCAGTCGTCCAGGTTGCCGCTGTAGGCCTGGACCGAACTGTCGATATCCGAGGTTCGGAGAGGCATCTCTGCCAGCTGGGACAAGGGAACAGCCTGACAGCCGGCGATGTCGCCGGCGCTGTTGCGGCAAAGCAAGTCAGAGTTATCGGCCGGCTCGACCGAACCCAGGGTAACTTTGCCGACGGGCGAAACCTTGAAAAATCCGAAGGCGCCGACGTCGATGCCGCCGTCGAGCGTGGCCAGGCCGGAAGCCGTGATCCCGCCGGCCACCTGAAGTTTGTCACTGGGCGTCGTCGTGCCGATGCCGACGTTGCCATCTTTATCGATGGACATCCTGATGCCGCCGTCCACACCGGTGTGGTGCGTGAGGAAATGGATCGATTGGCTGGAGTTGCCGCCGTCGGCGACGCTCTCGAACTTGATGGCCGTCCCGGCCCAATTGCTCCCGCCCTCAAGAAATTGCCCGTCCTGCCGGCTGATGCCGACGTAGTACGCGCTGGTGTTGTGCACGGTATGCCGGTCGAGGATGATGCTGCCGCTCGCCAGTTCCAGCTTCTGGACGGGCGAGGTCGTGCCGATGCCGACCCGGTCATTGGTCGAATCGACGGCCAGCGTGTTGGTATCGACCGTCAGGTTATTGCCGCTGGCCACGACCGTGCTGCCGTTGAGATTGATCTTGCCCGTCGAACCGGCGGCGATATTCACCGCGGTGCCGGCGTTGGCCGCCGAGCCGATGTTGATGGTCTGGGCGCTGGTGCCGTCAGTGGCGTTGGCGATATTGACGGTCGAAGCGTTGGTCATCGAGCCGACGGAGCCGAGGTAGGTCGTGGCGGCCCGGAGATTGAGCGTATGCACCTGACTGCCGATAGTGATCGACTTAGGGCCGCCGCCTTCGCCGATGCTGACGGAACCCGTCGTGCCGGAGTCGAGGCGAAGTTCCGTGCCGTCCTTGGAGTAGATGCCGACATTGGTACTGCCCTGAACGATATTTGAGGCGTTGATGTTCGTCAGGGCGTTGCCGTTGATAGTCACGCTGGAGGCGGCGGTCAGGCGGCCGTAGGAGTCGACGGTGATCTGAGGGACCGCGGTGGCTGAACCGTAGGTTCCGGCCGTGACGCCGCTTGCGTTCAGCGAGACGGTCGGATTCTGGCCACCGCTCGAGGACAGCGGGGCGGAGGCAACGACGGACAGGACGCCGGTGTTGGCCAAGGTGACAGTGCCACCGAGAGCGGCCGAGCCGCCGCCGGACAGGCCGCTGCCGGCAGTCACGGTAATCGACGAATTGGCCAGGTCGCCGTTAGCGATGGTGCCGTCGAGGATATTGGCGGAAGTGACCGCACCCGTGGCGATGGTCAGCACGCCGGTGGAAGACAGGGTGGCGTCACCGCTCATGGAGGCCCAGGCCGGCGTCGGGGTGGCGTTGTTGATCAGCAACTGGGCCGCAGTACCGGCAGCCAGCTTGGAGGGTGCGATAGCCGCCGTGCTGCTGATATCGACGTTAGTGATGGTGCCGTCGGCGATATCGATGCTGGCAACGCTGCCGTCGGCGATGTCGGTGCCGGTGACGGTGCCGTCGGTGATCTCGGCGGAGCTGACAGCGCTCAGTGTGGCCAGACTGCCGAGACCGAGACTGGTGCGGGCGCCGGAGGCCGTGGTCGCGTTGGTGCCGCCGTTGCCGACTGCCAGGGTGCCGGCGATTTCAGTGCCGAGATTGATCACACCGTCGGCGACGAGCGGGATCGTTACGTTTGAGGCGTTGGTGACCCGGCCCCTACTATCGACGGTGAACTGGCCGACCTGTGTGCCCGAGCCGTAGGTGCCGGCGGAGACGCCGGAAACGGCCAAAGTCAGGGCGCCGGTCTGGGAGAGAGTGGCATCGCCGCTCATGGTCATGTAGGTCGGGCGCACGGAAGCGTTGGCGACGATGAACTGGCCGCCGCTGCCGGCCGACTCCAGCTTGGAAAGGAGGATGCCGGCGTTGGAAGCGATATCGGCGTTGATGATGGTGTCGTCGGCGATGTCATTCGTGGTGACAGTGCCGTCGAGTATCTTGGCCGAGGTGACGGCCCCGGTACCGATGGTCGGACTCGGATAAGTGCCGGAGAGGTCGCCGCCGGCGGAGGTGGCCGAAGAGACCAGCGTGCCGGAGGTCGGCAAAGTGACGCTGGTGATGCCGGTGGTGGTGACCGACACGTTATGGCCGCCGAGGAACGACAGGGCGGAACCGGCCGCACCAAAATTAATTATGCCGTGGTTGCCCATGTCCAGCACCCGGCTCTGGGTGCCCAGGCCGGTGATTTGTGAGAAATCACCGGCGGCGAGATCGGCGTTGACGATAGTGCCGTCGAGGACGTTATGGGACTCGATGGCGTCGTTGGCCATGAGGGCGTGGGTGATCTGGGTGGTGCCGATGTCGATGGTGGCGATGCTGCCGTTGACGATCTTGCTGGAATCGACCGAGTCGGCGGCCAGGTAGGAGAGCGCCACGGAGTCTTGGAAAGCCAGGACGCCGAGATCGCCGGTCGGAGTGTAATCGGACGGGCTGACGCCGGACCAGTCGTCCAGGTTGCCGCTGTAGGCCTGGACCGAACTGTCGATGTCCGAGGTTCGGAGAGGCATCTCTGCCAGCTGGGACAAGGGAACAGCCTGACAGCCGGCGATGTCGCCGGCACTGTTGCGGCAGAGCAGGTTGGAGTTATCGGCCGATTCGACCGAACCCAGCGTGACCTTGCCGACGGGTGAAACCTTGAAAAAACCGAGGCCGCCGACGTCGATGCCGCCGTCGAGCGTGGCCAGGCCGGAGACCGTCAAGGCTCCGGGGACCTGGACCTCGCCGCCGTCCTTGATGGTGAGGTAATCACCCACGGTGTCGATGCCGGCGATCATGTCGCCGTTCCGGGTGAACCACTGCCAGACGTTGCCGGAAGCGCCGGTCTTCAGCCTCAGGGCCGCCCGCGAAGCCACATCCGAGTCGGCATTCTCGATACGACCTTCGACCTCGACCGTGGAACCGTAGACATGCAGCTTGCCGAAAGGCGAGGATGTGCCGATGCCGACACTACCGTTAACGTAGGCGTCACCCGAGATGCCGGTATTGCCGCTGACCGTCAGTCTCTCGCTGGCGGAGCTGGTGCCGATGCTCAGGTTGCCCATGACCGCCTCGTCGCCGAAGATATAGGAGGCGCCGCCGACAGTGAGCCTCTTGCCCATGACCGCGCCGGTGCCCATGCTGACGTTGCCGTTCAGAGAGACCGCGCCCGTGCCGGTCGAAAAAGTCCCCGCGCCGTTCTGGGCGAAATTACCCCAGGTATAAAGACTGCCGGCGGCGTTGATGTCGTAGCCGACCGAGGACATCGTCGGCGAGGTGACGGCCTGGGCCGCGAGCGGGCCGTAAGCGACGGCCGCGACCGCGAGGCCGACAAGAGCCGCGCTGCCGAGCATCAGATGTAATTTAGAAAGGAAAGAGTTGCGCATACCGAATAAATAAATAAGTTCTCCAGAAGAGAAAATTATTTAAGAAAATACATTATTATATTGTCTGACATTGTGGATAAGTTAGCTGGGCTTATTATACATCAAAAGCCGGAAAGCAAATAATGAACCAAAATTGTTGAAGTTGCCGAGGCTGACGGTCAATTAGCCTGACCAAACGCCGGGCCCCGCCTGGACCGGCGGCGCGCGAGAAGATGCCAAAACCCCGCCCGCGGCGGGGTTTTGCAAGGTTTCCGAGTTTGGACGATCAATTCAGGGCGATCGGATCCCCTATCGTATAGTCGGCGAAGAAAGAATCGGGGACATCGTCGACCATCTGATTCCAGTCGGCGCCGTAGAGGACCTGGGCCACTTCCTCCGAAGGGACCCAGCGCAGCGTGGCATTCTTATCCACGGCGTAGACCTTGGGGTCGGTCTGGATCTTGACCAGGCGTTCGCCGGGACGATAGGTCACATTGACGCCGAGCGGGACATTGGCCAGCGCCGCGTCGCTCAGGATCGCCACGCCGTTGAAATCGCCGTTGTACCAGGAATCGTGGATCTTTTGGTTAGGGAAAGCGTGGCGCTTGCCGTCGGACCCGCAGAAATAGACGGCCGGGTCGGACGTGTTCTTGACGCGCAGTCCCGGGGCGCAGAACGGGGCCGGAGAACCGGCCGGCAGGCTGAAGCCTTTATCCGCGTCGATGGTCGCCGCGGCCCGGATCACTGCCTCTCTATTGTAGTCATAGCTTGAAGCGGAACTTGGGGTCGGTGTCGCCGAAGTCTGAGATGCCGACTTCCCTTCCACATGAAAATCGCTGGGGCTGACGGCGATGGCGACGATCTCGCCCGCGCCGTTGTATCCGACGACCTTCAAGCGGCCATGGTCGGAGGTAGTGATGGTCGGGACAGTTAATTTATAGAAACCATTGTTCACCGCGCTGTCCGTCAGCGTGTAGGGATAGGTCGCGCCGCCGTCGGCCGAAAGTCGGACGGCGACGTTCGGCACTCCGGTGCCGGCGTTCTGCCAAAACAGGTCATACGGCCTCTCCGGACTGAGGACCGTTCCGGCCGCCGGCTGATCGAGCGTGATGAGCGGAGTGACGTTGGTCTCGCTGTTGGCCGTCGAGCAGTTCGACGGGCCGGGCGTGACGGTCACGATCCGCGGGCCGCGGATGACCAATTGATTCTCCTTGGTCGTCAGGACGTTGCAGCGGGCAAGCTCCGCGTCGTTCTCCAGCACGGCCGGGGTCGGACCGGGCGAACGGACGATGAACGCCTCCCCCGCGCCGACGGTGACGGTAAAACTGGTGTCGGTCTGCGTCAGCCCCTCCTGCTCGGAACCGGCCATTATCTTGAGGACCTGGCTGGCGCCGGTCAGCGCCAGATCGGTGTCCGTGACGTAATTGACCTTGGTCGCGGCCCGGGTGCCGAAAGCGGCGACCAGGCCGATGACGATGGCGGCCAGGACCAGCGGATAATAATGTCGATGGTTTTGTTCGGGCATAAACTGGCGGTTAATCAAGCAAAATAACACCGTCATCATACACTACTCCCGATGGTAAAGGAAGTCCGGTGCCTGAGTCCGGTGCCTGGCACCGCGGTGGAGAACGGAGAATAAAACAACACCCCGTTGGAGGACGGGGTGTTGTCGTGCCATGTCCCGGGAACCGGGGCGAGGCGGATATTGCGGGCTGACGGACAGGTGTTTTACACCGGTCCGCCGACCCCTGCTGTTCCGGTCGGAGGAGAAAGTCTCCGCGAGGAGACGATCCCCTCCGACCAAGATCAGGTCCGGCTTTTGTTTCCATGGGAGGCCCTTCGCTTCAGCCGCTAGGCGGCCTTACTCTGGGCGGATGCCGGAGAACCCTTGACTACGTCCTTATTTGGACATCGTCTGCGCATCGGTCGGCAGGACCTTGATGTACTTGCCAGTGGCCCAGTCAGCCGTGGAGGTGCCGTAGGTGGCGCTGTGACCGACAAGCGAGTTGTCGGACCAGACGAACACGCCCGGATCGGTGGTGATCTTCGCCAGGGCCGGGCCGGTGGCCGCGGTCACGTTCCCGTATTCGGCGGCGGCATCGTTGTCCAGATTGACGGACACCGAGGCGGCACCGGACGGAATCGCACCGAGGGTCAGGCGCAGGTCGTAGGTGCGGGAAGTACCGGCAGCGATGACCTCTTCACCCGTGGCGCCGAAGTCGACGTACAGGGTGCAGGAGGTGGCGGCGGCATTGCAGGCACCATCGAGGGCGAAGTTACCGGCGAGGTTCGAACCATCGCCGACGCGGCGGATGGAGGAAGCACCGGTACCAGCGACCGTGATGAGCGTGGTCTTGCTGAGCTTGAAGGTGACGGCCTTGAGGGAAACATCACCAGCGGCGTCAGCGGCGACCGTGAAGCGCATGGCGACCTTGTCGCCGGCATCCAGAGTGGAGCTCGGAAGCGCCACCAGGCTGACAGTCGGCTTGGTCTTAGCCATCAGCTTGACCTTGGCGGAAACGTTGCCGCCAGGAACGGTCGTGATCAGCGTGCTCGAGCCGGCGGAAGTGCCGCGGACCTCGAAGGTCGTGGCGTCGTTCCGCAGGGTCACGGTGACCGCATCACCCAGATTGGAGCCGCCGCTGCCGACGGAGTTCAAGTTGGCCTTGACCGTCAGAGTCTTGGAGGCATCCTTCGGGATGACGAAGTTGACGCTGGTGAAGTCGGCGTTGCCGGCTCCATCAACCGCGGTCGGACCGCCGACGAGCGTCGAACCGTCGTAGAGCGACAGGGTCGAAGCCGCGGTCGAGGTCTGGACGCGGAAGCGGGCCTTGCCCAGCTTCAGCTCTTCGTTCTGAGCCGTGAACTTGTACTTGCCGAGGACAGCGTTGGAAGCGCCGCCGACCAGCAGGCCGGCTTCGGATTCCGTGTCATCAGCACCCAAGGCCAGGGACAGGGTGCCAGCGCCAGCGATGCGCATGGTCGGACCCAGGACCGGGAAGGCGGCCGCAGCAGCCGTGACCGTATTGCCGTCCGTATCAGTGACGGAGAGGGAAGCGGCATTCAGGACCTCGAAGGCGATGTCATCCGGCATGTTGACCAGGGTCTGGCCGCCGGACAGCGTGCCCACGAGGGTCAGCGTGACGGACTGGCCCTTGGCGATAACCAGGTTGAGGTTATCGAAGGTCAGGACGCCGCCATTGCCGACCGCGGTCGAAGTGGACGGGCTCTTGGTGTCACCGAGCTGGGTGGCGCCGTTCATCAGCTTGGCCGTGGAAACGAGCGAGGCCAGCGAAGCGCAGGCGGCAGTTTCCTGACCGAGGTTGAACGCGGCATCCGGAGCGACGGTGCAGGTCGCGCCATCATCGGAGTCGATCAGACCCTGGATGGTGAGCGACGAGACGCGCATTTCCGAGGCATCACCGGCCTTCAGCGAGAAGGCGGCGAGCTGGACGCCCTGCGAACCCTGGATGAAGGTCTGGGCCACCGGAGTGGAAGCCTTGGAGACCGTCAGAGTCGGGACGCGGACCGTGTCGTTGTTGCCGACGATGCCGGAGTTCGGCACGATGTCGGTCAGGACGACGTCGGTGCTGTTATCCAGGTTGCGGATATCAGCGGCGGCAAACGGCAGCAGGTCGATGCGGACGGTGTCGCCATCAAAGTTGACGGCCGTGTTGTTGCGGATGTCGGCCGAGACCTTGAAGGTGCGGGAGACGCCCGGAGCCAGGTTGAACACCTCAGTGAAGAGGAGGGCCTGGAGGGTGTCGCTGCCAGCCGTTAAGAGGCTGAGCGGACCAGCAATGACAGCGCCGGTGGCCGTATCGGTCACCTTGATGTCACTGTAGTTGGCGACGGCGGTCGGGGTGGTGTCGATGAGACCATCGGTCACACCGGCGACGTTGCCAGCGGCGATCTGCATGCGCAGATTGCGGACCTCGAGGTTAGCCTGGCCAACCATCGTGAAGTTGTACAGCTCGACGTCCTTGCCGTTGACGGCGACATCCTTGGCAGCCGGACCGTTGAAGGTGATGGTCAACTGACCGCCCTCGATGCGGGTGCCGGAGCAGTTGCCGCCGGCGAGGATGCAGCCAGCGCCATCATAGGTGCCGGCAGTGCCGATATCGACCATGACGCCGAAGCCATAGGTGGAACCGATGGCCAGGACGTCGGTCTTCTGATCGACGTAGCTCAGGATCGTCTCAGCGGCGCCGACGCGGGCGTTGGAGGCGATGTCAGCGAAGACCTCGAAGGTGCGGGAAGAACCCTTCTCCAGGAGCATGGGGGAGCTCAGGACGAAGGTAACCCGATCCTTGGAATCAATGCCGGCAGCCGTGGCGATGGTCAGGCCGGCCTGCTTCAGGACGAGGTTGGTGATGTTGGTCTTGGTGACGGCACCGGCTTCGCGGAGGGCGATCTTTTGGAGGGAGATGTCCTCATCGGAACCGGCAGCGATCTTGAACTCAGCGATCTTCTGGCCCTTGCCTCCGAGCTTGACGTTCGAAAGCGGCTGGGCGCCGGACTTGGTGACGGTCATGGAACCGACCGAAGCCCCGGCCAGCGTGAAGGACGGACCGGACAGCGGGAGACCGGTGGAAGCGACCGTGCCAGCCGACAGGGCGACGAGTCCCAGCTGATCGACGTTGCCCGTACCGGCATTACCCATGTCGGCGGTGAACGTCAGGGTCTTGGTCTCACCGGCGGCTAAAGCCAGGTTGAGGCCGCTGAAGGACGCATCGTTGGTGCTGGAATTGATCGTCCGACCGGTGGTCAGGCGCGTATTGCCATCATAGACATACACGTTGGCCAGATCGGTCGAAGCGCCAGGACCAGTCCTCTTGACGGTCAGCGAATCGACGGTGACCGCGGACGAGGAACCGTTCTTGACGTCAACCTTGAGCATGGTCACGCCCGTCGCGTTGCGCGGCAGGGTGGCGCCCAGAGGCTGCGAAGCGCTCAACATAGCAGACAGAGCACCGGTAGCGGTGGTGTTGCTAAGGCTCTTATCAACGTTAATGGACGAGGCCGCGGCGCCGACGCCGCTCGGGCTGAAGCTCGAGGCGGAGGCGACATCAGAACCAACCACGTAGTTGGTAAAGAAGGCATCCGGGACATCGTCGATCATCTGGTTCCAGCTGGCGCCATAGAGGGCCACCGCGACGGCTTCCGAAGAAACCCAGCGGAGGGTGCCATGAGCGTCAACCGCATATACTTTGGGGTCTGTGGTGATCTTCACCATTCTGACGCCTGGCTTGTAGGTGACATTGCCACCGATCGCCATCGCAGCCAGCTCAGCATCCGTGATGGTCTGAACCGTGCTGAAATTGGCGTACCAGGTCTTGTAGGTCTTCTCGTTCGGGAAGACATAGCGTTTGCCGTCCGAACCGACGTAATAGACGGCCGGGAGCGAGGCCTTGACCAAAGTGCCCGAAGCGGCAGCGGACGCCGAAAGCGGCGCCAGCAGCGCGGAGAGCCCGATGGACCAGGCGATCGTCGTGGCCACGACGGCCACCGTAAACGCCTTCCTGCTCATTCTTAATGCTTGACTCATAATTAGGATAAACCTTTCTTAAGTGTTCCTACGCCTAAGGCGTAGAAGATATATTGTACGCGACGGCGTCCTTTCTTAAGGGACCCGACCTTTTTGCCAGCGCGTGTTAATGAACATGATATACAGGTCAATTGGCGACCGATTTGCGGGACAGTCCCCTCTCACGGGATGAAAAACCGCGGCACTTGCCGCGCCCCGGGACAGTCCGGCTAACGGCTGCCAGACCCAGCAGCATCGCCCGAAACTTCGGGAGACCCTGCCGGGGCTGGAGTCGCTTCTTTCGACTCTTCCTTGTTGTTGTCGGTATTGGTCTGGTCCTCGGCCGCATCGGCCGGAACGGCTTCCGGAACCGGTGCCGCCTGCTCCGCGGCGGCGGCTTCGACCTCCTTCGTCAGATTGGCGACCTCGACGATCTTGGAAAGCGCGGCCTGATACTGCTGGTCCTTGACCAGCTCCTTGGCCGCGGCGATGGCGGCCTTGGCCTGGGAGGCCTTGGGCGCGACGCGTTCGCCGTCCTTGGCCGCGGCGGTATCGAGCTTGGCCTCGGCCTGGCGGATGCGATCGTCGAACTTGTTATCGATGACGGCGCGGGAGGTGCTGGTGTCGCCGGCCAGGTGCTTCTCGACGATGACGGCCATGGCGGCGATGGTCACGCCGTCAAGCAGGTCGCGGGTGCGGGCGACCGCCGGCTGCAGCGAGGCGGGCAGGGCCAGGCCGGCCTGACGCAGGACGTTCTGATAGACGGCCATCTTCCGTTCGGTCAGCTTGGCGGTCTCGACCACGCCGTTCGGATCGGCGGCGTGCAGCTTCTCCATCCCGGCCTGCAGCGCGACGACCTCCCGGTCGAAAGCTTCCAGGACGGAGGCGGTCAGCTTCTGTCCGGCCGCCGGACCTTCGGCCAGCTTGGCGATCTCGTCCAGGCGGCGGTCGGCGATCTCGGTATGCAGCCGGGCGCGGTACTCGTCATTGGGCGCCAGCCAGAGCTGGGCTTTCTCGATGGCCAGTTTCATCTGATAGAACGGCTGGCCCGGAGAAGCGTCGCGGTAGGCCTGGGCCGAGATCAATCCCCCGCCGAAGACGGTGCCGATGACCAGCAGGAAGATGCCGACGGCGCGGGCGGCGAGCGCCAGGCTCTCGGTCGGGACGAAGATACTTAAAAAGTGGCGCATGTATCCGCTCAAGGCCTCTCGCGTTCCCGGGTCCGTCGTGTTGCGGACCTGCATCATCAGGATGTCGCGATTCTGTTTAACCCAAGCCTCGTGCGGGGCGCCACCTCGCCGCTCACTTTTTACCGCGTTCAGGATTTTCCGGAGTTCGTTGACGGTCATGTTCGATGATATCGGAGAGCGCCTTGGTCGCCCGGTGAAGGAGGACCCTGACGTTAGCCGATGATTTTCCGAGAGCGTCGGCGATCTCGCCGGTCGTCAGTTCGTCCAGATACTTCATGACGACGACCTCGCGGTACTCGTCCTTGAGACCACGCAGCTTCTCGATCACCCGGGTCATGTCGAACTTGGTTTCGACCTCCCGGAGGAGCTTCTCGCTGCCGGCCCCGGAGACTTCGCTCAGCCGCTCATCGTCCGCGGGCACGTCGCCCCGCTCACAGGCCGACCGGCGGTAGTAGTCGATGACCACTGACCGGGCGATGCTGTAGAAGAGCGCCTGCAGATGAGGCACTTCGCGTTTCTCCTTGAGGTACTGCCAGGCTTTGAGAAACGTCTCGGATGTCAGATCTTCCGCCTGTTCCGCCGAAGAGACCTTGAAGTAGATGAACCGGTAGATCTGCTTCACATAGGCGTCGTAGACCATACCGAAAGCGTCCGGGTCTTTCTTCGCCCTTATGCGGAATAGGAGGAATTTCTCTTTTAAATGACTACGCACATTCTGACGTGAAAAAGAAAAACGTGTTACAAACACGCACCCTGAGAAACTGCGAAATAGTATAGGCAAGAAACGAAGAAAAGGCAAAATGGGGACAATACGGCCTTATAGAGAGCGGCGGAGTTGGGAAGCGGCGGAGTTGGGAAGTCGTGACACTACGATCAAGACGAAAAATAGTTACGACGATGAACGTGGAAGATTTGACAATTAAGGCCTGTTTTGTCTACAATATTGTTGACAAAGGCTGGATAGCCTTAATCCCTGATCTCAGTGCTGTCCCCTCTTGACGGAGACCCGCAGTATAAGACGCGGGTGTGGCTGAGGACAGCGAGGAACAATATAGCTATAATGTACTTATGAACATCATCCGCGTTTCCATCTCCGAAGCCTCGCGCCTGTTCGGCGTTTCCACGAGGACCGTGCGCCGCGCCATCGCCGACGGCGAGATAACTTATGTCGTGGTCCGCGGCCGCTACAAGGTCAACTTCGAGAGTCTGGTGCGCTGGTCGCAGGCCCGGCCGACGGTCAAGAACAAACTGTCGCGCGACGGCATCGGCCAGTTCGTCGACCGCTGGAAGATCCACAACCGTCTCTACAGCCCGAACCCGAAGGCGCTGGAAACGAAGGAGTGAGGGAGTTGTGAAGTGGTGAAGTTATTAAGTTGGGAAGTATTGAGAATATTCCAAGAACATGACCAGATCAGCATCGAAAATCCTGATCATCAAGATCGCGCTGGCCGCGGCGCTGGCGATTTTCGGGCTGACGACTTACCCGGCCGCGGCCGCGACGCTGAAGACCCCGGCGGACAAGTTCGTAAGGACGGCCAACTACTATCTCCGCGCCGGCACGGACATCCGGCCGGAACAGTACGCCCAGCTGGCCCAGTATGACCTGCTGGTACTCCCGGCCGAAGCGCAGATCTTCAACCGCGCCATGTTCAAAAAGCTGCGCGAACTCAACCCCGCCATCCTCATCCTGGCCTACGTGCCGTCCAAGTCCTACAACTACGGCTGGACCGACGAACTGCACCAAAAGCTGGCCGCCGGCATCCAGTCCGACTGGTGGCTCCTCGACCCAACCGGCAACCGCGTCTCGGTCTGGAACAACACGTCCGTTCTGAACGGCGCGACCCAGTGGAACGCCTACCTGCCCCAGTTCGTCCGCGACGAGATCTGGTCGACCGGGCTGTGGGACGGCGTCATGTACGACGAATTCTCCAACAACGTCTCCTGGGTCAACGGCGGCAACATCGACCTGCACCGCGTGGGATCGCGCACCGACCCGGCCCTGGCCGACACGGCCTGGCGCCGCGGCATGATCAACATCCTCAAGAATACCCGCGACCTCTTGGGCGCCGACGCCGTCGTCATCACCAACGGCGACTCGACCGACGAGCTGCAGCCCTACGCCAACGGCCGGATGTTCGAATCCTTCCCCACTCCCTGGGAGGCCGGCGGCACCTGGCAGGGCGTCATGACCAACTACCTCCGTCTGCCGGCCATCGTCGGCTACCCGCCGGTCATGGTCATCAACGCCAACACCGCCAATACCGGCGACAACGCCGACTACCGCAAGATGCGCTTCTCGCTCTGTTCGACGCTCCTGGGCGACGGCTTCTTCAGCTTCGACTTCGGCGACACTGACCACGGCCAGCTCTGGCACTATGACGAGGAGGACGCCCGCCTGGGACAGCCGCTCGGCCGGCCGGTCAACATCCTCTCCCCGGCCAAGAAGAACCTTGTCCCCGGCGTGTGGCGGCGCGACTTTCAGAACGGCGTGGTGCTGATCAATTCGACGGCGCAGCCGCAGAAGATCAGTTTTGACCAGGACCTGGAAAAACTGCGGGGCAGCCAGGCGCCCGACGTCAATGACGGCGGCGTCATCTCATCCGTGACCATCCCGGCCGCGGACGGCCTGATCTTGCTTAAACCCATCGAACGGATCATCGGCAGCGCCTTCCCCAACGGCGCTTACGCCCGCATCTTCGACTCCAAAGGGAACAAGATCCGGAACGGCTTCTTCGCCTACGTGGCGCCTTTCGCCGGCCGCGCGACGGTGCTGCTCCAAGACCTGAACAAGGACGGTTTGCTCGAAAAACTGGTCGCCGACAAGGGCCTCGTCTCGGTCTATTCGGACAAGGGCGAGCTGTCGGCCTCTTTCCGGCCTTACGGCGACGATTTCAGCGGCGAGATGAGCCTGGCCGTTGGTGACGTCGACGGCGACGGCAACATCGATATCGTCACCGGCTCCGGCGTGGGTTCCTCCCCTCTCGTGAAGATGTTCCAGGCCGACGGCCGGCCGCTGGGGCAGGGATTCTTTGCCTATGACAACGGCTTCCGCGGCGGCGTCCAGGTGGCGGTCGGCGACCTGAACGGCGACGGCCGGGCGGAGATCGTCACCGGCGTCGGCCCGGGCGGCGGCCCGCACGTGCGCGTCTTCAACCGTTACGGCCGCAACTACACCAGCTTCTTCGCCTACGACACCCGCTTCCGCGGCGGCGTCCAGGTGGCGGTCGGCGACCTGAACGGCGACGGCCGGGCGGAGATCGTCACCGGCGCCGGTCCGGGCGGCGGCCCGCACGTGCGCATCTTCAATATCAACGGCCGGCCGCTGGGCCCCGGCTTCTTCGCCGCCGATCAGGCGAACCGCGCCGGCGTCAAGGTCGCCACGGTCGATATCGACGGCAACGGCATCGCCGAGATCGCCGCCCTGACCACGGACGTTTTCCAATTCTCCCTGGCCCAATGAGGCGCTGATCGCGCGTTAACGCTATAATAAGGAAATCAAGATCACCATCAGAGGCTATGACGGATAACAGCGAACAACTCAACGATGAGCTCGAACAAGGAAAAGCTGAGGCCGAAGCCGAACCGGTCGCTTCCACCGAGCTGGCCAAGGTCCGCGACGAGGAAAAGGCCGTGGCCGCGGCGCCCGCGAAGAACGGCAATATCTTCATCGGGACCCTGAACGTCTTCGCCCAGCCGATGAAGACCATCATGGACCCGGTCAAGAAGGTCTGCTACGAACCGCTGCAGCTGCACTGGGAGGAAAAATACCGGAAAAAATATCCCCGGACGGCTCACTGGATCCTGGCGCTGGACCTGTTCCTGCTATTCGTGGTCGGCGCGCTGATCGTCGGCGGGATTTTCGCCTATTTCGTGATGCCGGCCTTTCCCCAGCCGCAAAGCGTCAGCTTGACCGTCTTGTCTCCCAAGACCATCAAAAGCGGCGCTCCGATCACCTTCACCGTCGCCTACAGCAACGAGACCGACGGACGGCTGGCCGGAGCCGAGCTGGGGATGCGGCTGCCTGACGGCTTCATCGAGGATGAACCGGCGGCTGGCGGCGGGTCTCCGGACGCTCAGCCGGCGCCGGCCGCGAACGGAACGACGACCGCTCCACTGACCAAGAATTACCGTTTGGGCTCCCTGGAACCTCACGGCCGCGGCGAGGTCCGGGTCAGCGGCACGGTCTATGGCCCGGTCGGGACCGAAAAAACCCTGGTCTCGGAGCTATATTTCTGGAAGGAAGGCGACACCACCCCGACGCGGGTGTCGGATTACAACAACTGGCTGGTCCAGGATTCCGTCCTGGGGCTGAACTTCCGGATGGAGGACGAGGTCATCCGCGGCCGGCAGAACGCCGTCACCATTTCCTACGCCAACCAGAGCGAAGAGACGATCCCGGCTTTGGTCATCAGGCTGACCATGCCCGATGATTTCACGGTCACCGGCGCCTCGCCGCGCATGACCGGGCGCCATGAATGGACGATCAGCGACCTGGATGCCGGCGCCAAGGGCGCGGTCACCGTGTACGGCGTGCTCAAAGCCGGCGGCGGCAAGAACGCCGTGCCCAATTTCACCGTCCGCGGCTATCTGGTCAGGGACGGCGCGCGCCAGCTGGTCCAGGAGATACGCCAGAACATGGCCGCGCTCGGCACCGGCTTCGAACTGAGCCAGGACATCGGCAAACCCGGCGGCAAGCTGGCGCTCGCGCCCGATGAGCGGACCGAGGTCACGATCCATTACCGCAACGGCGGCGCCAAAGCCATCAACAACCTGACGATCAGTTTGCGGCCGACGAGCCGTTACCTGGAGCAGCCGGCGAAAGTTTATTCCTGGGGTCCGGCGGCCAAGCCGGAACTGGCCCGCCTGGAACCGGGGCAATCCGGCACGATCACCGCCGAACTTCACGTCCGTCCGGATATCGACGCCGCGGTCCTGGGAGGTGACAGCACCGCGGTCATGGACATAACGTCTGAAGCCGAATATTTCCTTGAAGACGAGCCCAGCAAGCCGATCTACGCCGACACGGCCGTCCTGAGCCTGCCGATCTCGACGCTCCTGACGATCAAGGCGGCCGCCCTGTACCACACCAAGGACGGCGAACAACTCGGCGTCGGACCGGTGCCGCCACAGGCCGGTCAGACGACCAGATACTGGGTGTTCATCCAGATAACCAACACCACGAGCGAGATCAGCAACGCCGCGTTCGAGGCCCGGTTGCCGGAGAACGTCAGCTGGACCGGCCGCTACAGCGTGACTTCGGGCCAGGCCATGACCTTCCTGCCGGCGACGAGGCAGATCGTCTGGGAAGCCGGCACGATACCGCCCTACGCCAACGGCGGCGGCACCCGGGTCGGCGCCAGTTTCGAGGTGGCCGTAACGCCGGCCAAAGAAGACGCCGGCAGCGTGCCGGTGCTGGTCGAGAACATCAAACTCAACGGCCTGGACAGCCTGACCGAAATGAAACTGTTCACTGCCGCTCCCAACGTGACCACCGAGGTGCCGTTCGGCACGGATGCGGCCAAAGCCGGCAAGGTCGTCAAATAACGCCGCTTATCAAAAACGCCCCGTCGAGGGGCGTTTTTGATTTCCTTTGACCTTAAATTCGTGTTTAAAGGACGCGCGGCGGCCAGGGTTGACAAAATCACCTTTTTGTGCTAAATTATACGGTTAAATCAGCCGAAAATGAGGCCGGATATTGACGGAATGGGCTTATCTTCCGGCCCTTGAATCTCTCCAATATGCGTATCGCCATGATCGGACAAAAGGGCATACCCACCCAATTCGGCGGCATCGAGCGGCACGTGGAAGAACTGTCGCGCCGTCTCGGCCGGATGGGTCACGAGGTCGTCGTCTACACGAGGGCCTGGTACCTGCCTGCCGGCAGGCAGGCGCGCCGCCAATACCGCTTCAGCAAAGGGGTCAGTGTTGTGATCACGCCGACCATCAATACCAAGCACCTCGACGCCATCGTCCATACTTTCACCGCGACCGTCCACGCCATCTCCTCCGGCGCCGACATCATCCATTACCACGGCGTCGGCCCGTCGCTCCTGTCCTGGATCCCGCGCGTGTTCTCCCCCCGGACCAGGGTCGTGGCCACTTTCCATTGCATCGACCGCAAGCACCAGAAATGGAACCTCGTCGCCCGGCTGATGCTCGGGCTCGGCGAATGGGCGGCCTGCGCCTTCCCCCATGAGACCATCACCGTCTCCAAGACGCTCGAGGCCTATTGCCGCGACCGCTACAACCGCGACGTGCGCTACGTGCCGAACGGCATCGCCCAACCCGGCCGCGCCGGCAGCGCCGCCCTGGCCAAGTTCGGACTGACCCGCGGCAACTATCTGATCATGGTCTCGCGCCTGGTCCGGCATAAGGGCGCCCATTACCTGGTCAAGGCTTTCCAGGACCTGGAAAAGCGGCAGCTGACCCGCGGCCTGAAACTGGCCATCGTCGGCGATTCCGCCTTCACCGACGACTACGTCGCCGAACTCAAAGATCTGGCCGCCGGCTGCGGCAACATCGTCTTCACCGGCTATCAACAGGGCCGGGAACTGCGGGAGATCTTCACCAACGCTTACGCCGTGGTCCACCCCTCGGAATCCGAGGGTCTGCCCATCGCCGTGCTCGAAGCCATGAGCTACGGCAAAACCGTTCTGGCGTCGGACATCCCGGAGATCATGGAGGTGACGCGCGAACACGGCCTGAATTTCAAGAACAAAAGCGTGCCCGACCTGACCCGCAAACTGCGGCACCTCATCGCCCATCCGGAGCTGGCCCGGTCCAAGGGCCGCGCCGCGCGGACCTTCGCCCTGGCCAATTACCACTGGGACGACGTGGCTAAGGCCGTCGATCAGCTTTACCTGACGCTCGGGCCCGGCCGGCAGAAGATCAAGGCCCCGGTCCCGGCCAAATAAGACAGGATCTTGAAACGTCCGCCTCACGGCGGACGTTTTGGTTGCATGAATGTGAGGTCTCGAGTTTTGACCTGAAGCTGGCCAAATAAACGGCCTTAAACGCCCAACCTAATCGACCTTGGCGCCCACCGACCGGTAGATATCCATCAGACCCTGATAATGCCGCTCCGGGCTGAAATCGGACTCAACCCAAGCGCGGCCGGCGCGGCCCATTTCGGCGCATTCCCGCTGCTGCTGCCAGAGCTCGGACATGACCTTGGCCAGCTCGTCGGCGTCGCCGGCGCCGGTCAGGATGCCCGTCTCGCCGTCCCTGACGAGTTCGGCCAGGCCGCCGATCTGCGACGCGACCACCGGCTTGCCGGCGGCGTAGGCCTCGAGCGCGATCAGGCCGAAGACCTCGTACCAGACCGACGGCGCGACCACGAACCGGGCGCCGGCGTATTCGGCGGACAGGTCGGCGCCGGTCTTGAAGCCGGCGAACGTGACGTTGGTCGCTCCGTATTTCCTGGCCAGTGCCACCAGCGCCGCCTCTTCCGGTCCGGAGCCGACGATGCGCACGGGAACGTCCTTGGCCCGGGCGGCGGCGCGGATCAGGACCGACGCGCCCTTCTCCGGCGACAGGCGGCCGACGAACAGAGCGTACTCGCCTTCATACCGCGGCGTCCAGGCGGCGGCGTCGATGAAATGAGGCAGGAAACGGACCTTGGCCGCGTCCAGGCCGTATTCGGCAAGCAGCGCCTGGACGAACCGGCTGGGCGCGATGTAAGCGCCGATATTGCGCCCATAGAGCCCCAGGCGGCGCTGCAGCCACATCTCAGCGGCGGCGAGCGCGCTCGCGGCGCGCGAACCTTTGACACAGCGATGGCCGACGGCGTTCCAGAACCGGTCCGGCTTGGTCGCCTCGCAGATCTGCCCGTCATGGAACAAGGAATAGTTGGGCGCGATCAACTTATAGTCGTGGACGCTCATGACCACGGGCAGGGCGCGCTGCCGGGCCTCGGACAGGATGGACGGCGACAGCTGGTGGTAGATGTTGTGGACGTGCACCAAGTCGGGCTTGGCCTTGTCCAGCAGGGCGGAGAATTTGCCCCGGGCTTCGAACGAATACAGGATCCGGCCGGCGGTCTTCAGGCCGCCGGGAGAGAATGAAACCTTCTCGGTCTGAACCGGGCTGACGAAATAGCGGCGCCAGTCACTGGGCAGGTTGCGCTTGTCGCGCATGGCGAAGGGCACGACTTCGTGACCGTGCCGGCCGAGCAGGGCGGCCAGCTCGAAAAGATAGCGCTCGGCGCCGCCCTTGAGATAGTAGAATTTATTGGCAAAAACTATGCGCATGGCGGAAGTTGGGAAGTTGGGGAGATACGGAGATACGGAGATGCGGAGATGCGAAGTGTATATTTACTCCAAATCTTCGGATCTCCCCGTCTCTCACTCAAGCATAGATCTTCTCCCGGCGGGCCAGGACGTATATTATGGCTCCGTATAGCCAAAAATATAGAGCCAGGGTCCGAACCTCGAGATAAGTGGCCAGAAAAGCCTGCAGCGTCACCGCCAGGATGGCACCGAGGAAACCCAGGGCCAGTCCCCGGGTCAGATCATCCTTGGACCGCCGCCAGGTGCGGAAAGCGATGCCTCCCAGGGCGATGAACATCCAAAAATAGAAAGCCAGTCCGAGGGTCCCGGTCTCGCCCCAGAGGGCGAACCAATTGTTGTCGATGTAACCCTCGGTCCCGTTGACCCCGAAAGGCAGATGCAGCCGGTCGTAGACCGAGGTGTTGCCGAGCGCGGCCGCCGCTCCCCCGCCGTACTGGCCGGGGCCGACGCCGAAGAGCGGCGAGGACCTGACCACGACGAGAGGCGTCTGGACCATCCAGAAGACGCGGCCCAGGCCGTAATATTCGCCGCGCCACCGCTCGTAGGAAAAGGCCTCGAAGAAACGTTCGATGGGCGTCTGTCCGGCGTAATCGGTCAGATAGCGCACGACGAGCCCGGTGTAGGCCAGGTAGCCGACCGCGGCCAGGATGATTGCCGCCAACCCGAGGCGCACCCTGACGTCCTTCATCAGCACGCCGCCGATGAACAGCACGCCCAGTGCCAGCCCGAACCAGGAGGCGCGGGACAGCGTCATGATGAATCCGGGCAGGGCCAGACAAAGCACGGCGATCAGGATGCGGCGCTGCTGGCGGTCCTTGACGTGATAGAGCAGACCGACGATCAGCAGGAAAAAGAAGCAAAGGAAGGTGCCCAGCTGGTCGTAGCGGCCCAGGGTGGCGAAGACGCGCGAGCCCGGCGACCAGAACTGCGGCGTGCCGCTGGTCAGCTGGATGCTCTCGTAGAAACGCCGTTCGCTGGGAATGAGGAACTCGTCCATCTGCCCGCCGACAAGCGACTGAACGCCGCCGAGCAGTCCCTCGAACAGGACGATGACCAGCATCATCACGGTCAGTTTGCGGACGAACGGCCGCCCGGGATCGAGATAGACCACCAGGAAGAACAGCAGGACGAAGCGGATGATCTGCCGCAGGCCGAGGATACCGACGAACGGCGGCACCAGATTGACGATGAGCGAGGTGACGGCCACCATCAGGAAGAAGACGAACGGCAGATCCAGCGGCGTGGCCGCGATCTTCTTCTTGTTGAGAAGAAGCCGCAGCGCTACCGACAGCATCAAGGCGTAGATCAGGCCTTCGGAAAAATAACGGGCGTAGACGTAAATGTCGTCGCTGACGAACTTAAGCAGGAAGGGTTCGAGCGGGATCAGGGCGGCCTGGAACAGGATGATGTATTCCGGCTGGTAAAGGGCGGCGGCGAGCACCCCGAGGCCCACGACCAGGGCCAGCGCCTTCCACGGCGAAACCAGGGCCACGAGCAGTCCGGTGACCAAGGCGATGCTGATGAGGACGGCCAAGAAACGCCGTCCGGTCTCGCGGCTAAGGTCGAGATCGACCTCAAAATATCCGCCTATTTTACCGAGGAAACCCTTCATAAACGCGGCTTTATTGTACCCGGATTGGGCGGATAAAGCCACTCTAGCGGCCTTAAACGGGCCGTTAAGGCCACACCCGCCATAAAGAGGCGCCAAGATAAAAGAAAAGAGCGACCGATTAGCTTCGGTCGCTCTTGGGGTCAGATTCCCCGCCGGTTACTGGCCGTTGTAATTGGCCATGTTGCCGGCACCGGAGATCTGGCCGGAGGCGCTGACGGAGATCCGTAGCTGACAGCTGGGGTTGCTGACGCCGGTCAGCGACAGGCCGTTCCACCAGTTGCACTGGATGAACGCCCGGTCCGCGGCGGACATGGCCGTCAGCTTCTCCTTCTTGCCGTAGTCGGCCCAGACGTCGGGCGTCCGGTTGGAGCAGTTGGCCCAGCCGACGTACGACATCTCATACGTGCCGGCAGCCAGCGAGAGGCTGACGCCCCGATAGCCGCTGACTTCGCTGCCGAGATCCGCGCCGGACGACCAGGTGAGACCTGGCAGGGTGCCCCGGACCTGGGCGCAGGAGGTGCCCGCGATGTAGGCGGTGCTGAACTCCAGGACGCCGGCGGACGGACTGCGGAACGGAGCGACGTTGACGACGGTCTGGCCGTTGTCGCCGCTGTCGCCGCTGTCGCCGCCGTTGTCGGTGCCGCCGTCATCGCTGCCGCAGGACGACTTGCAGTCCTCGTCGGTGCCGCAGCCGCTGGCGAAAGGAAGGACGCTGATGCACAACACGAAAGCAAACTTCTTCATGACTCTCTCCTTTTGGTCCTAAGACCGGTTGACTTCGTCGAACGGTTCGTCGCCGACTGTCGATGATTTGAAAGGCCTCGCCGTACCGCCAAGCTTCAAACCGAGTGGTCAGAAACTGGATGAACGACCATATAATATAGCACAAAATCGACAAAAAGTCAAGACTGGCAGCCGGACCGGCTTAGCCTTAAATCGGCCGGGTTTAAGGCCGAACGTTTTTAAGCAAAATGAAAGGGCGACCGATGAGGATCGGTCGCCCTGGAAGGTGGGTTCAGTTGGCTGGCTAAAGTCCGGTGAAGCCGGACATGTTGCCGGCCGGCAGGATGTGGCACTCGGCGTCCACGGTGATGCGGATGTCGCAGCTGGGATTGACCCCAGAGATCACCGCGTTCGTGGAAGCGTTGTACCAGTTGCAGTTGATGAAGGCTCGGGCCTCCGCCGTCATCTGCAACAGCTGATCCTCGTGGCCGTACTGGGCCCAAGCGTCGTTCGGCTGGCGCGAATCGCAGTTCTGCCAACCGAGGTAGCTGAGCTCGTACGTCCCCGCCGGCGTGATGAACGCCATGCCGAGGTAGCCATCGCCGTCCGGATTGGCGATCTGCACGCCCTGGGTCCAGCTCAAGCCGGGCAGGGTGCCGCGCACTTCGCCGCAGGTCGCGCCCGAGACGTAGGCGTTCGAGAAGTCGAACACGCACGGGGTCGGGCTCCGGAACGGGGCCGGAAGGTTCTCGACGGCGGGAGGAGTGACATCCGTGGTGTCATCCGGAGGAGGGGTGCTGCCGGTCACTTCGCCTTCCTGCAAACCGCAGGCGGCGAAGGCAAGCGCCGCGACGAGCGCGAACGCGTACTGCATCAGGTTCTTCTTCATGACTGTATCTCCTTGTTCACTCTTTGAGAGGTTTCGTACAAGTGGTGAGAGGGGGGCGGCGACCATTCGCCGCCCCCGCGCTATCGGTACTACGGGAACTCGACCCCGAGCAGGACGTTGCCGCCAAGCGCGAACGCCGGACGGCCGCTGTCGAACTCGGACCCGACCAGAGCCGAAGCTGTGGCCAGGAACCGGCTGTACCGGAAGGTGACTCCGACGTCGCCGGTGGCGAAGGCTGAGTGCGCCTTGAGCTGGCTGTTGTAGCCGACCCAGGACGTTCCCAGACCCGCTTCGATCGCCCAGTGAGGGTTGAGATCGAAGGTCAGACCGCCTCGGACCGAACTGCCTACCGGCTCCTTGCCGAAGGACAACAGGATCGCCGCGTCGATGTTGACATCGACCGAATCGGTCAGGTTGAGCTTCAGGCGGGCGCCGACCGGCATGCCGGTGTAGAGGGTGCCATCCGTCGAGTACAGTACCAGGAAACCGGCTGCTGGGCCGATCTTGACTCCCCCGTTCTTGCGTTCGAGGTCGCCGATCCTGGTGTCCATCTCGGCCAGCTGGCCGCGGATGCCTTCGAGCGACTCGTTCAGGCCGTACAAGGCGATGCCCGTACGGAGGAACTCGTCCTCAGTGACGCTGACCAGTGTCTCCAGACGCTCGCGGAGCTGGCGGATGTTCTTCCGTATGGCCGCCATCTCGCCCGTCGCGTTGCCTTTGCCGGCGCGAATGAGGCCGACCTGCGAAGCGAGCTCGTTGTAGCGGCGCTCCAGGTCGCCGAGCCGTTTGGCCAGCAGAGTGGCGTCCGAGGCCGCCGCGCGGGCGGCCGATGACGTGCACTGGCTGACGCAGGCGGCGACGTCCGGGGGCAGGTCGACGTACTCGACGCCGGGATCCTGCTGGGCGTTGGCGGTCTTGGACCAGCCAACCATCGCGATGATCACGACTGCGGATGCGGTGGCGATCGACTTCATGGTAAAACCTCCTCGCCCTTGCGGGGCTTTGCAATGCCCTTGCGGGGCGGTGGTGAACTTGAACCAACTGAACTCAGTTTTAAAGGACTTAGCGACTTCACACTATTATGAAGCGCTAGAACCGTCTGACGCTGCCGGCGACGATTTTGGAGGAGGCATCGTCGCCGTTACCGCCAAACGGTTCCAGGGCGCCATAACCAGAAAGAGCCCAAGCTTATTGATAACGAACAAGGCAATATAGCATATCTTGGCGGTTTTGTCAATACTTTCTGGCATATCTGGCTACGGGCTTATAGCCGCCTTATGGGCTGTTTCGGCCTTAAACGACGGCGGCTGCGACGATCCGGCCCAGATCTCAACCGGATAAGACAGATATCCAGGACACAAAATCCCCGCCTCCGGGGCGGGGATCAAATATGCCTCATCATCCGTGGCGATTAGTCCGGTATCTCGAATAATCCCCGGCGGCTGACGCCGACCAGCACATAGCCGGATCCGGCGATGATGCCAAGCACAAAGCCCATGAAGGCGTTGGCCGGGATGTTCGGCTTGACCGGGAAACGCGACAGCAGCGGCTGATCGACCAGTTTGATCTGCAGGTCGCCGCCGCCGACGTACTGCCAGCCTTCCGTGGTCAGGACGAAAGCGATAGCCCGGGCGATCTGCTCGGCCTGGGCGCGGTCGACGTGATAGGTGGTCACCACCAGCATACCGGATCCGCGGGTGACCTGAGTGGCGATCATCTCGCGCCACTGGCGGCGCTTCTTGATCTCATCGGTGCTGAAGACCGTTTGGTCGATATTGAACTTGGCCGCCATCACCTTGTCGAAGAACGAAGTGGTATAAATGATCTGACCGAGATTGTCGGCGATGCCTTCAGTGGCCTTGATGGCGGTGTAAGGATCGGACTGCGACAGCTGTTTCTGGATGATCAGGAGCCGCATGGTCGCGCTGTAGCGGAGCGGGAAGATCAGACTCAGGGCCGCGCCGAAAAAGGCGGCGATGATGCCGAACAGGATGATCCGCTTCCACTCGCTGCTCAATGCTTTGGCGTATTGGGTTTCCTGCATGTTATTGGTCCATTAGCCCTTAAAGCGACCAGGGATAATAGCATATTTTAGCCTTTTTGTCAACCTGGCGGGGCTTAAGCCGCGGGTCCGGCTCAGGGAGCGTAGGCTTCTCCCAGCGTCACTTCCGCCTTGATGCCGGCGCCGCTCCGTTCGACCGAAAGAGTGACCGTATCGCCGGCGCCATACTCGGAAAGCAGGTCGGCCAGAGCGTTGGTCGCGGTCACGTCCTCGTCATTGACGGCGACAATGACGTCGCCGTCGCGCAAGCCGGCCTTGGCCGCCGGGCTCCGGGGCACCACCGCCGGACGTTTGCCGTCGGCCGAAGCCGCCAACAGGACGCCTTTCATGGCTCCGGGGCGGTTGTCGGTCAGGTCCAGATAATTGACGCCCAGATACGGACGGCTCACCGTCTTGTCCTTGAGGACGCCGCCGATGGCCCCGGAAAAGGCCCGGAAGGGCACCGCGGAAGAGCCGACGGTGTCGGCGCCGATGAAGACGCCGACCACCTCGCCCTGGCGATCAAGCAGCATCGATCCCGGCAGGACCGGCTCGGCCGCGGACAGCCTCAGCACCTTCTGCATCCTTTCCGAAGAACGGACCGCTTCGGCCAGCGAGCCCAATGGCCGGTCGGCCGAACCGATGACGTCGTTGCGCCGCGGGCCGCGGGCCGCGTCGAAGACGAAGACCGGGTCGCCCGGAGCCAGATCTGACCCGGTGCCGAAAGACACGACGGGCAGGTTGGCGGCCTCGATCTTGACGAACAGCAGGTCAGTGAAAGGGTCGCGGACCGTCTCGCTGATCCGGTAACGGCGCGTGCCGATGACCGCGGACAGGTCGGCGGCGGACTTGACGCCGCGGGTCGTAAGCACGCCGGCATGGGTCGTCAGCCAGCCGTCCGAAGTCAGGATCATGCCGGACCCGACGGCATCAGCCGGCAGGAAGACCTCCCGGCCGGCGACGCGGCCGCGCTCGAAAGCCTTGGTCGGATAGAAGAGCACCAGCGACCGCGCCGCGGTCTCCACCGGAGAAGCGATCCGTTCCGCGTCTTTGAGCGGCAGGACCGCCGCTTTGCGTGCGTACGGTTGGCCGCCCAGATTGAGAAGCTGGGGCTCGGGCGTCAAATAGGCGGCGGCGAACAGCATGCCCACGGCTCCGGCGCCGAAGCCGAAGACGACGCTCAAAAATACCAGTGAAATGACCTGGCGGCGCGGCGGCGTTTCTTTGCGCTGAAAAAACGGTGGCATGATAAGGGATCGCTTCAGGCCCAGCGGGCGGTGGTCAGCAATAACACGGCCAGCAGCAGGGCCGCGGCCAGTTCCTTGCGGAAATACTTCAGTTCGCCGGCGCCGGACAGCACCTGCTTGACGACATGCAGGGCGGCGGTCAGCAGCACCACGGCCACGGCGGCATTCACCAGATAGGAGGTCGGCAGCAGATAAAGTCCGGCGAAAACTTCCGCGCCGATGAACCCGGAAGCGGCGACCAGGGCGGCCTGGTCCCGGGTGGCGAAGCCGGCCCGCCACAGCATCTCGTGGGCCATGAAGGCCGTCACCAAACCGATGCCGGCCGACGCCGCGGACAGGGAAATGTTATAAAAAGTGGCCAGGCCGAAGATGAACGCCAGCAGGAAAAACAGGGAAACGGCGTCCAGGACCAGGGACAGGTAGATCAGACTGGCCGGACCCGGCCGGTCCGAACCGGCCGGAAGCGACCGGCGCAGACTCTCGAAAAACACGGCCGTCAGGAACATGACCAGGGCGGTCAGGCCGAACCGGCCCCAGGGCGTCTCGATGATCAGCAGATAAAGGAAAGCGCTGACCGTCAGGAAGACCGCCGGCAAGGCCAGGCGCAGGGAACGCAGCGGCCGGCCGCCCCAAAAGATCAGGATGCCGCCGATGGCCACCAGCGCCGAGACCGAACCGGCGATCACGCTCCAAACAAAAAAATTGCCGTCCTTATGGGCCACGGCCAGCCGGGCGGCGGCCAGGAGACCCGTGCCCGACAACAGGGAGATGAGATACGGCAGACGCCGCCGCAACCAGTTCATAGGGATCAGGGCAGCAGTTTATTCTTCGGCACGATCTCGACGCGAAGGAACCCTTTGGCCAGCTCGATGTTGACCAGTTGGCCGAGCTGGCCGATGCCGGATTCCATGGCCGACGCGAGGCTCTTGTCCAGGAGCGTCGCCAGCATGCCACTGGCGCCCGGCGGCACGTCGAGAGAGCCGATCTTCAATTCGTTGATGGTCAGCTTCAATTTGCCGCCGTCCACGTTCGGGACGAACCTGATCCGAATCGTCACCGCGCGGCCCTTCTGCGGCGAGGTCGCGAAAAGCTCCACCGCGTCGGCATCGACCGCCACCTGAACCGAATCGACCTTCAGCGGCAGCGAATCGCCGGCCGCGTTCAGGCCGTCCTTGGCCATGGTCGTCAATTCAGACTCGTTGAAGCTGATCTTGAACGTGCCGAAATTGGGATTCACCTTCGGCTTGGAGATCTCGGCGATCAGGATATCGGCGGTATTCGATCCGGCCAGCGGCAGCACGGTGCGCGACGGGGCGACCGGACGATAGAGCCAGGAGGTCAACAGGGGCACCTGGACCAGACCGGTGCGGGCCAGCAGAACGGCCACGAACACCAGGGGGATGAGCACCGCCAGCAATTCCAGCGTCAGGCAGCCCAAACAATTGAGCAGCCGGCGCCGCCGGGCGTCCTGCTTGATCTCCGCCATGATCTCTTTCTTCAGCGCCTGACGGGTTTCCGGATTTTCCAGTTCGGTTTTGGTCATAACCTGAAAGCCGCGGCCCAATCTTGCCGCGACCGCGCGCTTCCGTTAATTAGCCGCGAGCCAGGGATTTTCCGAGGCGATACGCGCGGTCATGGCCGCGACCCGGTCCTGATCGAGCTTTGAACCGCCGGCGGCGCGACGCCATTGTTCCAGGAACAGTACGAACGACCTGTGAGTGTCCCGGGCTTCGGCCGGCACGCGCACGCGGAGAAGCCGTTCCTCGGTCTTGTTGATCAGGTCGCCGAACACGGCATCGGCGGCTCCCAGGCGCTGCGGATCCGCGGCGGCCGCCTGTTCCAGGAACGGGGCCAGGACCGATCGGGTTTCGCTCTGATATTCGCTGAGCGACGGAGCCTTGATCAGGACCGCCGCGCCGCCGGAAGACGGCGAGGCCGGCGCCGTGGTCATGTGGAATAACGCGTAAACCAGACCGAAGGCGATGACGGCGAAAAAGGCCGCGATCACGATGGATTCATTGAACCATTTATGTTGATGGGTATGCATAGGATATGTGGGAAATATACCAACTATTCCCGCCGAGGTCAAAGGGTCCCGGCCGCCCCGGCCCGCGGAAAAATAAGCTTATTTCGGCGACCCGGGGGAACGACGGGAAATGAGCTGAATATATCTAAAACCGGCAGCTTATCGCTGCCGGTCGATGGTTCGGTCAATGCCGCCTACCCGCCCCGCCACGGCCGTCGGTTTCCCGATCGTCCGGCTGGCTGCCGCCATCCATCTGCCCACCGCCATCGTGCCGGTCTTCCTTGGGCTGCCGGTCCGGCATCCCGCCCTCCGCGCCGCTCGCCGACGGTTCAGCGCCGTCCGTGCCAGCCGACTCGATGGTCTCCCGGGCCGCCCGGGCGTGACGATGAGCCTCGCGGAACTTGGATAAGGCTTGCGGCAGGTCGCCGCTCTTCATGGCCCGCCGGCCTTCATCCAGGATGACATCCGCCCGGTCCAGATCCTGTCTGATCACTTCCTGCCGCTGATCATCCTGGGGCCGATCTTCACCGGCCAGCAGTTCACGCGCCTGATGCAGCTTGTCTTCGGCGGCGTTCAGGCGCTCAGCCGCGAGCGGAGCGGCCAGTTCCGGCTTGGTCTCGGCCAGCCGGTCCTCGCTTTGGCCGTTCTGCTGGTCTAGATCCTCGGCTTCCGCGCCCACGGTCTCGGTCAGCGCGTTGAGCGCCGCGCGGTCCTTGCCGCTCTTATGCTTGGTCAGACGAGCCATCCGGTCCTGATGCTTCTGCAGCCGCTCTTCGAGGCGCGTTCCGACCTCGACGGCCGCGGTATGATCCCCGGCGTCGGTCAGACGATCAAGCTGCCCGCTGGCTTCCCGTGTCTGCTGCTGCAGTGCCTGCTGAAGTACGCCAGTGTCCACCGAAGCCACCCCGGGGGCGGCGGCCAAAGTCTCGATCTCGTCCAGGCGACGCTCGACCCGCGTGGCGGTCCAGGCGGCCTTGGCCCGGGGCGAGACGGCCAAAACGCCGCGAACCGCCTCATTGACGCCGACCTTGACCGGATAAAGCGCGTCACCGGGCAGGGAGCCCTCGGCGGCGTAAGACACGCCGGCGCCGGTCAGGAGCAGGCTGCCCGCCAGGAACGAAGCGAATACCGGGCGGCTGAACAACAACGAACGCATCGAGGGGCGGTAAAAAGAGGGGCGGCTGTCCTCCGTCGCCCGGACCCCGGCCGGCTCCGAACCGCGCGTCAATTCCAAGAGCGACGCCCGCAGGGATGCTTTTTCCCCGGAGGTCATCCGGACCTCGCCGATCTTCCCGAAGATATTGTCGAGATTGTCTTCCATAATGTCTGGCGCGGGTCAGGCTCCGGCGCGGAGCGCTTGCCGCAGCTGTTCCAGGCCGCGATGGACGCGGACCGAAACGTTATTCTCGGACTCGCCGGTCACTGCGGCGATCTCTCCCGGACTCAGGCCGTCGATGTATCTCAGCCGCACCGCTTCCCGGTACTTGGGGTCGAGCCGCTCCAGCGCCCGCAGGGCCTGGCCGACCTCGGCCGCGGTTTCCGCGTTCTCCGTTCCGGCCGGCTGGAAGCCCTGTTCCAGCGCCTCGTCCAGCGACGATTCCTTCTTCTTGCGCGCCCGGTCGATGACCAGGTTGTTGGCCACCCGGTACAGGAACGCCTTGATGTTATGGATCTCCTTGCCCGCGGCCAGCTGTTCCCAGGTGCGGGTGAAGCATTCCTGGACCAGGTCCCTGGCCTGCTCCCGGTCGTAGACGCGGAAATAACAATGCTTAAAAATAGCGTCGCCGAGATCGTCGTACGCTTTCAGGAAAGCTTCCGATAGTTCGGGCCGGTTATCCTGATTCACATGGTTCTGCCTTATTTGACGCTAGGCGGGCCGTTTTCTTACAAGCGACTGAGTAGTTTATCAGTTCAGGCGGCTAAATTCAAGGCCGGAAGATTCAAAAAACCGCCAGCAAGCGCTGACGGTCCGGGTGCGGAACTACTCCCGCTCCGCGGTATGGCGTTTTTCCTGGCGCAGCAGGCGGCGGATCTGTTCCTTCTCCGCTTCGAGCGTCTTCTGCTCCGTTTCGTGATCCAACTGGTCCCGGGCGTACTGCGGCCAGCTGGCGCGGTCCACCAGGAACAAGGTCCCGGCCGGACAGCGTGCGCAGGGCTGCTCTTCATCGGTCAGCGGCGCAGTGCCATCCACGGCGACGGCCCGGACCAGGATGTCGTCCTCGCCCAAGAAACCGACGACGACGAACGTGACCGCCTCGACGCAGCAGTGGTCGTTGAACTCCAGCCGCTTGCTGTCCGCGGCGCCGAACAGCGGCTCCGGATTCTTGACGACAATGACGTCCTCGCCCTCGGATCGGGCCGTGAAACGTCCTTTGCCGCCCTGGCGCGGGACCGGATCCGGAGCTTCCTCGGCCTCGGCCGCGGACCGGTCGCCGGGCTCCGGCACGACCATCGTCTGCCGCGGGGTGGTCGGATCGGGTTCCCTCATGGAGGTCTGGTCGTTAAGTCCAGGCGTTTCCCGCTTACGGGCGTCCCAAGCAGCCGATCGACGCGAATCTTCGAACCAGAGGTAAAGGCAAAAACCGACGCACCCGAGGATGACGATGATGAGGATGGATACCATCCAAAAATGCTTCATGTGCTGCCTCCGTGAACGTTGCGGCGCCTGGCGCCGGAAATATCAATGAACGACTGGTCAGCTTATGACGAAGGAAAGATACCGTCAAGAAAGACAAAATAAGCCCATCAGTCGCAAAAAAACCTGACAGCGCTCGCTGTCAGGTAAGTATCGGCAGGCCAGATTCAGTTGGAGCCGCGCCGCGGCAACGGCGGGTCATCCTGGACCGGACCGTTCCGTCCGGAGCTGGAACCGCGTCCGGTACGGTCCGGGCGCGCGCCGCGGCCGCCGGGGTCGCTCCCTGGTTTTGAAGCGGAGCCGACATCGCCGGTCGCCGCCGGTTCCGGCCGTTTCAGGAAATCCAGATCCTTCATCTGCAGCTGCCTTTCTGCTTCCCCATCGGGGAAAGCGGTAGCGGCGATCGGTTCACTTGGCCGGCTGGTTCTGCCGGATGATCTCGCGCACGGCTTCGCGCCGGCGCTGCTGCTCGGCCTTCTCCTTCGCCAACTGCTCTTCGGCCGCCTTGAGCGCGGTCCAGGCATCCTGGCTGAAAAGTAGGATGCTGCCGCTGCGGCAATTGAACATCCCCTGGTCCTTGGCCGACGAATGATATTCGGCGACCACGATATCGGCGACGGCGGGGTCGGGCAGCGTGCCCAGCACTTTGGCCTCGAAAGGCACGGCCAGCTGGCAGTTGCTCTCGAAATCCGGACTGTCCGGATCGCCCAGGCGCGGGTTAGGCAAAAGAATGAGCGGTCCGGCCGACGGTTTGGCCTGGAGGACCACTTTATCGCCGGCTGCCGGGGCCTTCTTGGCCGCTGGTGCCGGAGCCGCCATGACGATGCCGCAGGAGAAAACGATCGTTGCCATTATCAGCCATCGATTCATCTTAACCTCCTTTTAAAGGACTGGGGCTATCTTAATCTCAACCAGCCCGATGTCAAGGCGTCGCCCGTCGGCCCTGACGAAGACGGGGACCAAAAAGAGGGCCCGATCGGGCCCTCTTTTTCCGATACGATATCAGTGGAGCAGGCTGGTCAGGGCGTCCTCCCTGGCGACGATCGGCGCGCCGACCGGCTTCTGCCAGCCGATCTGGGACGGATGGACCCGGACGAAGGCCGTCTGGAACAGGTTGGCCGTGAAGGCCGCCTCGTTGGAGATGAGCCGCCGCTCGGTCATGGTCACGTACCATCGTTGTCCGGCCGTATCCTGGACCAGCGAGCCGGAAGGCCAGCCGGTGGCCAGGCCGGCCGCGGTGATCGGGCTGCCGACGGTGAAGTTGGTGAACAGGGCGTCGCTGACGTCGAGGATGTTCCGGTTCCAATCCGGTCCCCAAAGGGCGACGGCGGCCGCCTCGTCCTGGATCCAGCGCAGGCGGTAACCGGGAGCCACATAGTAGGTCTTCGGATCGGTCTGCAGTTTGATCCACTTGGTGCCCGGACGGACCAGGATCGGCTCGCCGAGCGGAATGACGGCCAAAGTGGCCGCGTCAATCTCGCGGACGCTGCTAAAACCCGCGTACCAGGTGTGGTACATGTCCCGGGTCGGGAACGGATGACGCTTGGCGTCCAAGCCGATGTAGTAGATGGTGCTGTCGTCGGTGGTCAGCGGATCATGGTCGCTGGGCAGCTTGACCAGAGCGTCGACCGTATAACCGGGCGGCAGCTGCTGGTTGGCTCCCTGCCGGCCCAAGGAATCCGGGCCGCTGGCCGAGGAACCGGCGCCTTCGGTGTCCGGGTTGTTGCCGCTGCCCGGAGCGCCGCCGTCGCCGACGTTGCTCCCGCTGCCGCCTTGTTCGCCGGAGGGCGGCGAGATGACCGGCGGCGTCGTGCCGCCGCCACCGCCTCCGCCGCCGGCCGGCGCGGCGCCCGCGATAGTGAAGTTGGCGTCGCTCGTGTCGCTCGCCAACACGACCCCGCCGCTACCCAGCGCCTCGACCCGGATCAGGGCGATGCTGGTGCTGACGTTCGGCGCGATCCAGTCGAGATAACCGCCGCTTAGATCGTCCTTAATGACGGTCCAGGACGACCCGCCGTTGGTAGAATAAGACACGCGGGAACCCGTAACGCCCGTGCCCTGGACGCCCCAGAAGATCTGGTAACCGTTGCCGCTGAACAGCGTCTCGCCGCCGTTCGGCGAGGAGACGGCCGCAGAAGGACCGACTTCGCTGCGGCCCGACGATACCGGCTCGTCGGCGGCCGGGATGGCCCTCAAGTACGGAAAGCCGAAGTTCCGGATATCGTCCTTGATCCAGACCTCATCGAAATCCCAACCGACGTCCGTGAAGGTGGTCTGCGTCCGCATCTCGTCCGTGCTGAGACCCGTGCCGCTGGCGCTCTCTTCAAGTCCCGAGGTCTCGTAATTCCAGAACGAATAATTGGTATCGCCTCCGACCCCGCAGGAACCATAACCACTGCCCTGGCACCCGACCAGGCCGCCGGAACCCTCTCCGCCGCTGACCGCTCCGGTCGAATAGGAACGGTAGATGGTGCGGCCGCTCCGCCCGCACAAACCGCCGACGTTGTCGTTTCCGGTGACCGCGCCGCGGGCGTAGGCATCGTAAATGTAGCCGCCGTTGGCGCCGACCAGGCCGCCGGCCCGCGAATTACCGTCAACGGCGCCAGTGGCATAGCTGCGGTTGATGTGGCCGTATGAATTCTGGCCGACCAGGCCGCCAGTGCGTTCCTGGGTTCCATGCACGTCACCGATGGCGTAGGAATCCTCGATCGTGCCGTTATAATTTTGCCCGACCAGGCCGCCGACGTCATATGAACCGCTGACCGTGCCCCCGGCATGCGAGCCGGTCACTAGCTTGTTGTTGTTGTAGCCGAGCAAACCGCCGATGTATTCGTAGCCGGTCACGCTGGCCGCCGACCAGGAATCGATGATGGTGCTGCCGCTGCCGGCGACCAGGCCGCCGAGCTGCCGGGTGTTCCAGGTCGCCAGGTAGGCGGCGTTCTCCGGGGTCAGGGGGTAAGCCTCCGGCGCCTCATACGGATACCGGCTCATGCCGCGGAACGGCAGCGGTTCCACCGTCTGCCCGGTTTCCTTGCTGGCATGCTTATAGGTGACCCAATTGTAAACGGCGAAATTGCGCTCCGTTCCGGCCGGCGGCGCGACGTAGTCGAAAGATACGTCCATGTGGTCGCCGTAATGCATGATCACGAACTGATCGTCGGTAGCCGCGAGCAACGGCGCGACGTCGCCGTATCTGGTGAAGTTGCCGGTCTGCGGCGCGAATGGCTCGGCCGGCTTGTCCGAGACGACGTCGTAGTCATGATCCCAGAAATACGTCCGGTCTGCCGCCGTGAAGCCGCGGAAATCCAACTCGGCCGCGGCCGGATGCAGGACATTCATGGTATAGGGAACCGGATCGGAAGTATCGATCGCGACGTAGTTGATCCGGGCCAGGTTGAAGCCCATCCTGACCTCATAGTTGCCCGGAACGAACTTGCCGGTCAGGTCGACCACCTCGTTGCGCGGACTGCCGTTGAGCGTGGAGATCTGCGACTGGTCGTAAGCGTTGACCCAGTTGCCCTGGGCGTCCTTGACCTGGATGAAACGGTCGAACGATCCGGAGAGCGACCAGTCGGTGGCGCCCCTCAGGACCAGCTGGATGCGTTTCGCGCCGGACAGGTCGCCGAAATCCATCGTCCAGTAGTTCACGCCGGTCTCGTCCTTGTAGCTCCACTTGTCGTCGAAGCTCCGGAGATCGTCGAGACAGTCATGGCCGTACTTGTCCGTGCAGGACAGGAGCGGATGGCTGGGGCTCGTGGCGACCGTGAAGTAATTGTCGCGGTCCTGCCGCAGCGGGGAAGTGGCGATCTGGTATCCGGGCGCGTGGTCGAAGGTCACGAGGGCCAGCTCGTCGTAATAATTGATCTCGTTGTATTCCGCGCCGACCTGGACCGAATACTTGCCGTCCTTGGGCACGAGCGAACCGTTATCGACCGGGACCGGATCGTCGCCCGTGGTGTTGCGCGGCAGGCCGCGGCCGACGTCGGCGACATACTCGTACTTCGCGCCGTTCCAGGTGAACAGCAGCGGACTGGACGAGCCGATGCCGTAAGGATCGTCATGCATGCCGACCAGGCCGCCGACGTCGTAACTGCCGTTGACCTGTCCAGTGCTGTGGACCCCGGTGGCCGTGCCGCCGAGGAAGCCGGCCAGCGCCCCGACATCGTTGTTGCCGCTGATCCGGACACGCTCCAGGCCGAAGTCGGAAACGGCGCTGGAGGTGCCGATGACCGCGAACAGGCCGACGTAGTCCTGGTCGCGATCGATATACAGATCATCGATGACGTGTCCGTTGCCGGCCAGTTCGCCGGTGAACCAGTTGACGGTGTCGCCGATCGGCTGGAACCCGTAGCCGTCACCCCAGGGACCCTCCGGATCAAAACCCCGGCTGTCCGGGTCCGTTGCCAGGCAGCTGATGTCGCCGACCAGTTCGAATTTCCAGCTGAGGTGCCGGTTGAGCTGCTGTAGCTGCTCGCAGTCGCTGATGTCGTAATAGCCGTCCGCGTCATCGTCGGGAAAGGGAGGAGGCGTGAAGGTCAGCAGGTAGGGATAACCGTCGTTGACCGGCTCTTCGCTGCCGTCGATGGCCCAGATGCCCTGAAAATCCCAGCCGTAGTCGGTGAAGTTCGTTTCATCCTTCATCTCGGACGTGGAACGGCTCATGCCGCCGTCGCTCCAGTCGGTTCCCGAGGTTTCGTCGTCCCAAAACGAGCTGTTGATGCTGCTGCAACACTGCCAGTCGCCGACCAGGCCGCCGGGGGTCGAGTCATCGCCGAAGACATGCCCGGTCGAATAGGAATATTCGATGGTGCCGCCGCTGCGGCCGGCCAGGCCGCCGACATCGTAGACGCCGTCGACCTGGCCGCGGGCGTAAGAATTGGAAATAGTGCCGCCGTTGGCGCCGACCAGGCCGCCGACCCGGTCATAGCCGTCGACTTCTCCGGAAGCGTAGCTGCGGACGATCGTGCCGCCGTTCTGGCCGACCAGGCCGCCGATCCGGTAGCCCGCCCCGTTCACGTGACCGGTGGCGTAGGAATCCTCGACCCGGCCCTCATCGATGTTCGAGCCGACCAGGCCGCCGGCGCCGCCGGTGTCGCCGCAGCAGGGCTCGTCTTCGGAACTGCTGTCGACATCGCCGGTGGCGTAACTGCGCAGGATCGAGCCGCCGTCGTTGTTGCCGACCAGGCCGCCGACCGACTCATAGCCGTAGACGTGGCCCGCGGCATGCGAACCGGTGATCCGCATATCCATGAAATTGTAGCCGACCAGGCCGCCGACCGAGTATCCGCCGTAGACGTCGGCCGAGGACCAGGAATCAATGACGGTCGCCGGTCTTTCGTCGCGGATCCCCTCGTGATGGCCGACCAGGCCGCCGACGTCGTTGTCGCCGTGGATCTCGCCGCTGCTGCTGACCCGGGTGACCGTACCGTTCGTCAGGAAGCCGACGAGCGCGGCGGTGTAGTCATTACCGGAGATGCTGGCGTCCACCAGGCCGAGATCGGAGACGCTGCCCGGCTCGGTGATCGCCGCGAATAAAGCGACGGCGTCGTCGTCACCGCGATCGATGAACAGGCCGCTGATGGAATGAACGTTGCCGAGCAGCTCGCCGGTGAAAGGATCCTTCCGGCTGCCGATCGGGTGGAACCCGCCCCGGTCGGACCAGGGTCCGTTGGGATCGAAATTCTCGTTCCGCGGATCCGCGGCCGCGCAGTCGATGTCGGCGGTCAGTTTGTATTTCCCGTCCAGGCCATAGGAGATCATGTGCAGCTTCTCGCAGGAATCGATGCTGTAATAACCGCTGCCGTCCGCTTCTCCCAGGAGCGGGAGGTGCAAGATCGGCCCGACGAGATCAGAGTCGACGCTGTTCCCATCTGCCGTCACCGTCAGGAACAGATACAGGCCGAGGTCGGCCTCCGTCGGAGTATAAGAGGTCGCGGTGGCGCCTTCGATGTTCAGCAAAGGCGCTCCGCCGCCCTCGGTCGATTTCCACTGGTAAGTGATGTCCATGCTCTCCGAGTCGGTCCAATCGACCAGCGTTCCGGTCAGTTCGTGGCCGACGCCCGGTTCCCCGGAGATCGCCACCGTCCCGATGCCGCTGACCTGGGCCGAGGCCGCTGGGACCAGGCCCGGACTAACCAGCACGGCCAGGCCGAAAAATAAAAAAACGGCCGCTGCCGCCGCCGATATCTTACGAAAAAAACGAGGTACGTACTGCATAATATATATGCAAAAATTATTTATTTAGTGAACATAGTATAACAACAATGAAGATAAAATTATAGGTTCCTGTCAACCCATGAACTGGGCATGGTTTATTGGACAAAATCGCCGCACGACCCAGCGGGTCATACGGCGATTTTGGTGGAGATGGGGAGAGTTGAACTCCCGTCTGGTGAGGCGCTTCTCGGCACGTCTACAAATCTAGCCTGTTTGGGTTTTCAGACCTCCGGTAGGAAACGGGCAAAAACCGGCGATCCAATTCCCTGGCAAAATTCGGCCGGCGCGCAGGGACCACGCGCCGACTCCGCCTGATGAATGACACCCGGCTCCCGCCTATCAGGCGTCAACGGGACGGATGGGTTCACGTTTTAGGCGTAAACCGGAGCGAACGAAGGCGCGAAGGCTTTCGCCAGCGCGGCCTTGGCCCGCGAGAGCAAGTTTGCACTTGTTCAGTTGTCCGTGGATTTGCGAGGAAACGGACGCCCTCGACTTGCATGCCGTGAAACGAACTCCCATCGATGCCGGTCATCCCCCCGTGGAAAGTCATGAAGTTATGGAGTGGTGAAGAAAAGACGACTTCACAACTTCACTACTTCACGTCTTCATCACTTCCTCCGGGCGGGCGGCCGGCTATTTCATCGACCGCCGGATCTCGCGGTCGACCTCTCTTTTCTTGATGGACTCGCGTTTCTCGAATTGCTTCTTGCCGCGGCCCAAACCAAACTCAATTTTGATCTGCGACCCCTTAGTATAGACAGAGATCGGCACCATAGTCAATCCTTTCTGCTCCAATTTTCCCGCTAAACGGCCTAGTTCACGCTTATGCAGCAGCAACTTCCGCGACCGGTCCGGATCATATTCAGGATGCGGCCCGGCCTTGGGATAAAGCGGGACATGCGAGTTGATGAGAAAGGCCGCGCCCCGGCTGATGGTGACGTATGAACCGAGCAGACTCAGGCGCTTATCGCGGATGGACTTGACCTCGTGGCCGAACAGCACCAACCCGGCCTCGAATTTCTCCAGGATGGCGTAATCGAACAGGGCGCGCTTGTTGACGGCTAATTGCGGCATAACACGTTCACTCTAACACTCCGGGCCGGATCGATTCAAACCGGCCGCTCCGGCGCGGTCAGCGCGGCGGCGCCGGAGCCACGGCCGAACGATGCGCCAGGAACGCGCGATAATCGGCGCTCATCGGCCCCAGGTCCAGTTCGACGGCTTCGATCAACGCGGCAGTCCCGGCCCGGCTCCCCTGCTCTTCGACCTGGCTGGCGGCGTAATTATACAGTACGCGCGAAACCAGCGATCCGAGCGCCGGTTGCCGCCTGAGCATGGCCCCGTCGGGCAGCGCCGGCAGTTCCACTGCCGGCAAGGCCAGCGCGGCCGGAGCGCCTTCCGGAAGCAGGCGAAAAACCAGGCCGTTGGAATCAGCGGTCAATCCCTTCATGACGTACTCCGGAGGAAAAGTGGCGAACAGCGGACGGTCGGCCAGGTCCGGCTGATCCAGCGCGGCCGTGAGCAGCAGGCGGCGGCGCTGGTCCAGGGTCTGAGAGGCGTATCCGGCCGGCAGGTCCGGCGTCCGAAAACAGCTGATCCCGACGTCCTGGACGATGGTGACGTCGGCGCGGAGTTTCTCCACGGTCTGAAGGTAGGCCAGCGTGAACAGCTCCGTGTCCTGGTTGAAAGCAAAGTCATTGACCAAGAGCACGGCGTCCGGCGGCAGGCTGGCCAGCAGTTTCCGGCCGTAGTCCTCGACGAAACCGGAGCGGTACGGGGCCGTCTTAGGCCAGTCGCTGACCAGGACGGCGAGGGGCAGAAGCAACAACAGTACGGCCGCGGCTGGCCGGACCAGCCGGCCGCGAGAGTTGAGCCTGTCGCGCAACAGCCAGGCGAAGCCGGCCGCGGCCAGCACGGCGGTAAAAGCGTATCCGGCCAGTCCATAGACCCTGGCGGCGTAAGCCGAATACTCGGTCCAGGGCACGGGGCGGAGCAGCAGCGCCAAGGGCGCCGAAAAAATGCCGCCCAGACACAGGATCAGGCCGGCCCGGGCCGCGGGATCCTTCCGCCGGTAAAGCCCGACGGCTCCGACGGCGGCAAGAAATACCGGCAACGGACCGAGATAGAGCAGCAGCTGGCCGAGCAGTGCGAAACTGAGTCCGGCGGTCTTCCAGGCCCCGGGATCGAAGTCGCCGTACCGGCTGCGCAGGACATAAGCCGCGAGGTCGCGCCAGTCGACGATGCGGCCGAAAGCGTAGGGCGGGTTCATCGCCGCGCGCAAGGGCAGATAGAGGTACGGCAGCCATCCGGCGGCGAGAGCGGCGGCGAAGAGCAGCCAGCGCCGCGACGGCCGCAGCAGCCGGCGGTCAGCCGCGAGCGGGGCGCCGGCAAAAAAAGGCGCGAAAGCCAGGGAAAGGAACAGGTGGTTGGAGCAGGCCAGGCCGAACAGGAAGACGGCGGCGGCCAGCCAGCGGTCGCGGCTGACATCGGCCGAAAAACGGAGTAGCGCCCAACAGGCGGCCAGGAGCAGCAGGACGTGCAGCGCGTAGACCTTGGCGTAGATCGCCTGGCTCCACCAGATCTCGGAGACGGCCAGCATGGCGGCCACGGCGAACATGGCCAGCCGGACCAGAGGCGTCTGGACCACGCCCCACGACGCGGCCAGCCGGCGCGCCAGGACGAAGACCAGGGCGGCGGCGGCGGCGGCGCAGACCGCGGAAAAGAACGCCACGCGCCAGGGTATGGTGCCGAACGGCAGCCAGACGAAAAGCCTGGCCAGCAGGACGTATAAGGGAAAACCGGACGGATGCGGCACACCCAGGGTCGCCGCGGCCGTGACGAATTCGGCGCTGTCCTCGAAAGAAACGGTCCGAGGCAGGCTGGCCAGATAAACAGCCAGGGAAAAGACAAAAACGGCCATGGGGCCGACCCATGGTTCATCCCTGACCGCTGAAAAACGGGCTTTCCAGGCGCTGAGCATAGTCAGAAAGTATAGCAAAATCGCCCGATTCGCGCCGGACCGGACCCTTACCGGCCCGCTTGAGGCCGGTTACGGACCAGGCGGCGCGGCCGCCGGATTAAGGCTGGCAGGCTTTACAAACCGCGCGCCTTCCGGTATGATGGCCACGCGTGATTTACTCTTAATTTGCACGGCCTTGAGAATCTCCAGACGACGTTTCAAACCCAAACAGGCGACGGTCATCTATGCCGTCAACGAGAACATCCGCTTCCCGGAACTGCGGGTCATCACCGACGAGGGCGAGCATTTCGGCATCATGAAGACGCCGGATGCGCTGCAGAAAGCCCGGGAAATGGAGCAGGACCTGGTGATCATCCAGCCCAAAGCCGAACCGCCCGTGGCCAAGATCGTCGATTTCGGAAAATACAAGTACGAGAAGGATAAGGAGACCCGGAAGCAGAAAGCCAAGGCCAAGAACGTCGAGGTCAAAGGCATCCGCCTGTCCGTGCGCATCGGCGCCCACGATCTGGAGGTGCGCCGCGACCAGGCCCTGAAATTCCTGGAGAACGGCGACAAGGTCAAGACCGAGATCATCCTCCGCGGCCGGGAGAAGCGGCACGGCGACCTGGCCGAACAGATCATCCGCCAGTTCACCGAAGCCGTGAACCAGAAAATGCCGGTCAAAGTGGAACAGCCGGTGACGCGCCAGGGCGGCCAGTTGACAAGCATCATCGGCAAGGCGTAATATCCTCAAACACGCGACGAGCGCGGGCGGCCAGCCCTGAAGGGCCGGCCGCTTAAAAAATCAGGCGCTTACAGCCTCATTCGTATGAAGACCAACAAAGCCATCGCCAAAAGGTTCAAGATCACGCGCACCGGCAAGGTCCTGAAGCGGGTCACCGGCCAGGATCACTTCAATTCCCGGGAGACGGGCAAGGTCATCCGCAACAAGCGGCGCGACGTCCAGCTCACCGGCAAATTGAGCCGCAATATCAAGAAAGCTATCTAACGACGCGAATGTGAACCGCGCGATTGTCGCGCGGCCAGACCCACTACCAGTATGCCACGAGTCAAACGCGGAAAAGCGCATCTCAAACGACGCAAGCTCCTGCTGGCCCAGACCAAGGGCTACATGTGGGGCCGGAAAAGCAAGATCAAGCTGGCCCGGGTGGCCGTGCTCAAGGCCGGCCAGAACGCCTATCGCGACCGCCGCCTGAAGAAGCGCGACATGCGGGGCCTGTGGCAGACGCGGATCAACGCCGCCGCCAGGCTGAACGGGATGAACTACAGCCGCCTGATCGACGCCCTGAACAAGGCCGGCATCAAGCTGGACCGCAAGATCCTCGCTGATCTGGCCGCCAGGTTCCCGGAGGTGTTCACGGCCGTGGTCAAGGCCGCCAAGGGCTAACCCAGGATATCGAGAAAAACCTCCCAGCCGGGAGGTTTTTTGGTCTCCTTAAATAGGCCGGACCCGCGACCGCCCGCCGGATATTGACAAAACGCCTTTTTTGTGCTATCTTTACCCGTTTCAAGTTGTGTCTTGGAACGTCGCGCTTCGGCGTGACTGGATCTTTCAAACTGAAAAACAGGTTCGTAAACCATTCACGCAAAAGGAGGCAGTCATGCCGCAAGAGACCAAGATGGAAGGCGCTGTCGAGACCGCTACCGCAGCCGTGGAAAAAGAGTTCATGAACGGCGGGACGCAGGAGACTCCGGCCGACGGCAACGACGAGACCGCCGCAGACCTCAAGCCCGTGACCGGCATCAAGCGCGCGCTCATCTGGGCGGCGCTGATCCTCGGCTCGTGGGCGCTGGTGATCGGCATCGGTTACGCCGCCTACAAGGTCCTGCACCACGACGGCCCGGCCGCGACCTACCAGGCGTCCGTGATCACGGAAGCCGACGGCACCACGACGGTGACCGTCCCGGCGGTCCGCGGCGTCAATGCCGTGAACTGCCGGCCGGACGAGCTCGTCGTCGTCGGTAACCGCCTGGTCTTCAAGAACGGGTGCGCCAAGCCGGTCTTCTACGACCAAGAGAAGTGACCGCGACCGCGGCGACTCCCAACGGGCGGCCGTGTCTAACGGCCGCCCATTTTTTTCCGAAACAGATCATAACGATTGAACCAGTCAGGAGGGCTGCCATGAAGTATCGCATCGAAGTGTATGAAGAAGAGCGGCGAGGACGGCTCGGCGCGGCGCTGAAACCGATGGAGCTGCGGGTCCGCTACGATAACGGCGATCCGGTCAGCCATCTGCCGGTCAAGTTCCGGCTGATCAACGGCAGCGGCCGCTTCGAACACCGCGACGCGCTGACGGACGCCCAAGGCTGCGCCATCGCCGAATTCGTGCCCAACGAGGCCGGGCCTTACCGCATCGACTGTCTGGTCGGCGGCAAGGGCGGCGAAGCCGTGCACTTCACCGGCGAGGTCGCGGGGATGGTCGAGACGGCGGAGGCCGAAGAGACCCGGGCGGAACAGCCGGCTGAAACGCCGGCGGCAACGGAAGCCCCTGTCTCGACGGCGGCGGTGCTGGCCTCGGCTGACGAGGTCCTGGACAGCCTGCTGCAAGGGCAGGCGGAACAGGAGGCGGCAGCCGCGACCCAGCCGACGGAGACGGCGGCGGCCCCGGCCGGTGAAGCGGTCCAGGAGACGGCGGCCGGATCCGAAGCCGAGACGACCCCGGTCGTCGCGGCCGTTCCGGAAGAGGCGCCGACAATCCCGAAGCCCCTGCCGGTCCCCATCCCGCTTCCTCCGGAATTCCTGGACCGGCAAAACGCGGGCCAGCCGGCGGCGGAAGGAACCGCCGCGTCTGAACCCGCGACCGAGCCGGCCGTTCCGGAAGAGGCGCCGGCGGTGATCGTCGACCCGGAATTACTCTCGGCAGCAGCCGCAACGGCGGCCGAGGTCGCGCCGGAAGCCGCGGAACCGGTCCAGACGGAACAGGCGCCGGAGCAGCGACCGACGGAAACCGCCGCGCCGGCAACGGACGGCGGCAATGTCCAGGCTCCGGAACCGGACGTCGTACAGATCCAGCCCGAGGCGGTTCCCGCCCCGGACGACGCCGATGAAGCGGACCTGCCGGCTGTGACCGCGAGTTGGCCGAAAACCAGGGACAAGGCGGTCATCGCCGGCATCTCCGTGGCCGCCGCCATGCTCCTGGCCCTGCTGGTCGGACACGCCGTGAAGTCGATCGGCGAGACGGCGCCAGCCGCCGTGACCCGTTCGGTCGACTGCACCGGCAGCCCGGTCAAGCAGGTCGGGCACAGATATGTGTTCGAAAAATGCGTCGTTAAGCCATAGGCTTACTCTCCCCTTCCCCCACCGGAACTGTTCCGGTGGGGGTTTTCTTTTGGATCAAATGGCCTTAACTTACCGACCCTTGAAATAAAATCCGGGATGGCTTATGATATCCATACATAAAAAATGTGGGTCCGTGGTGTAGCCCGGTTAACACGTCTCCCTGTCACGGAGAAGACCGAGGGTTCGAATCCCTTCGGACCCGCCATAAAAACGAGACATCCGCCTGAAAAGGCGGATGTATTGTTTTTAATGCCGAGGGTTCGAAGGGATTCGAAGGGCGCGAGAGGCGCCGAACTGGGGAGGGCCGAGCCGGCGCAGGACCGAGTGCGCCCGGGCGCACTTTGCCTCAGCAAAGTATCGATGGCTTCGGCAAAGCCCGGGCGACCCATGTCGCCCATCGGTGCTCATCGATCCGCACCGACCCCAGGTGCCCGAGCGGGGGCATTTCTTGTCCCACCTCGATCTGGCTCAACTTGACCGGAAGCGACGGATGATGTCAGTACTATTGTTTCTCAAGAATCTTTTTAAGCCGATCAATAACCGCTTTTTCCCAGTATTTCATCGAATACCAGCGCAGCAGCGGCACAGCGATCATGCGCAGCCATTTTTTATGAATGGTGACTTGATAGGTGTAGTCGATCAAAGTTCCTTTGGCGTGTTCAGAAAGCGACATCTCTTCATGTCCAGAAGTCCCGAACTGATAACTGTCATTATCTGAGATGAAGCCCTTACCCGGAAGAATTCGGGTCTTCATCTCCACCTGAAATCTTTTACCGAATGATCTTACGGTCGCGTCCATCTCTGCGTAATTTCCTTCCCGTTTATTGATCCGTATTGATTCGGCGACCTTTGGAAAATGCTCCGGAAATTTTTCGAAGTCGGTCATTATTCTGAAGACATCATCTACGGGAGCTTTAACGACCCATTGATCGTGAAGTGTTATTTCGTTCATGTATGGTATCGGTTTGATTAATAATTTTGACGCTGTGGTTTATATGATTGATTATAGCGGATTACAGCGTTAAAAACGATGTTCAGGCGCAATAATTAAACGCCAGACTTTTTCACGGGGCGATCCAATTATTGCCGCCGGCGTTCACGCGGCACGACCAAAGAAAGCGCCTCATCCCGCGGGGATGGGGCTGTTTCTTTCGCCCGGACGGCAGCCTTGACATTTTCGCTAAAAATTGCTAAGGTCGGCGGTCCTCTCTGGATAGCTTGTGCCCCCTGTGGGCATACCTATACAGAGGATGCCTACAGGAGATTATCATGGGACAACTAGTTCCTTTCCCATCGGCGCGAGCCGCCAAACAACAACGTCAGAATCAACACCAACACAACCGCCCCCCGTCAAAGTCGGGCGATCTGATCCCCCTCATCCCGCCTTCACGGCTTTTCATCGCCGGCATGGCGGCCCAGTATCCGGTCATCGAGATCGCGACCCGGAGGCTGGCGGAGATGAGCGACCGGTACCGCCTGATCCAGGAACGGGTGCTCGAACGCCTGATCAAAGAGATGCCGGAACTGCCGGCGACCACCGATCTGCGGCTGCTCGAGAGACTCTTCAACAGCCCGTTCGGCTGCGTCTGCGGCGCGGCCAGCATCCAGATCCGGCGCGACCGCCACTTCTACGCCCTCGGGCAAAGCGTTTGGGGCGGCATCGACGACCCGAACCTGCGCGAATTCGCGCAACGATGCTCGGTGGTCTTCACCGAAGCGCTTCATCTGGCCCGCCAAACGGCCGGCAAGAACATCAGCTCGGCGACCGCCTGAGTATATGAAAAATAACGCCTCCCCTTGGAGGCGTTTTTCCTTATCCGGATTGACAAATGGGCTTAAATATGCTATATTTTAGTAGTGAATTAACCTGAACCTTATGTCGGAAAGATATTTTGACCCGAGTATCGCCGGGCTTACCGGCGAACAGCCTGAGAACGCCGATATGAACAATGCCGCCAACAAGAAAGACGACGACGTGCCCGTCCTCGCGGACAGCGATGTCGAATTAATCAGCGGTCCGAAACTTCCGGAATTATCGGAAGAGGACATCGCCGGCGCGATCGATGAGAAAAAAATGAAGGCCGAGGGCGCTCTCGAAAAGACCAGGGCCGAGAAGGCCGGCGAGATGCTGAGCAAGCGCGGCGCCGAAGCGGTCACGGAAATGAGGAACATCGGGACCCAACTCAGCGGCGAGTCCCGGGAAACGGCGCTGAAGGTCCTGCGCGAAAAATTCATCCGCGACGCCAAGGCGATCGACAATTCCAAGAGCGACGCCCAGCTGAATGCCATCCTCGACGCCCAACTCGCGGCCGCCGAGCAGACCGTCGCCGCGACCACTCCCAAATCCGTCGAGGAGCAGAAGGCTCTCAGCGAGCACGAGGAGACCAAGGCCGAAAGAATGAACCGCGTCTTCCAGGAACGCGTCACCGCTCTCAAAGCTCACCCGCAGGTCAAGGCTTTCGCCAACCAGGACGTCAAATCGCCCCAGGACCTGATCTTCAACGTCGAAATCGTGACCAAGCAGGAACAGCTGGCGCGCGAGATCGGCCAGGAAGCGGCCCGGAACGACCCGGAATACGCCGCCCTGCAGGCGCCGGCCGACAAACGCGCGCTTTCCGAGTTGGTCCGCGAATACCAGCGGGTGGCCATGCAGGCGCTGACCGATCTGGCCAATGAAAGGTTCGGCATAACCGGCGCTTCGGAAAGCACCCGGAACATGACCGAAGGCGCGCCTGACGCCAATCCGCTCGCCGGCCCCGGCATGGACGCCGATATCGAGAACCTGTTCGGCGACGCGCCCGATCCAGCGGCCAATCAGGACAGGCTGGTCGGTGAAGACGACGTCGATGAGATGCTGAAGGATGTCGGTACTTGATCACTGAATGAGAACGGCCCGGCGCAAGCCGGGCCGTTTTGATATCAGCTTATCCCGCGGCGTCATTTCTTCTTCTGGCCGCGCCGCAGCCGTTCCTCGGTCTTGGCGATGGCCACGGAGGTCTTAAGCACCGTGTCCGGGTTGAGCGAGATGCTGTCGATCCCTTCCTCGACCAGGAACTGGGCGAATTCGGGGTAATCCGACGGCGCCTGACCGCAGATGCCGATCTTGACCTTCTTCTTCTTGGCGACGCGGATGACGTGGCGGATGGAATCCAGCACGGCCTGATTCTGCTCGTCGTAGAGCCGGCTGACGAACTCGGAATCCCGGTCCACGCCCAGGGTGAGCTGGGTCAGGTCGTTGCTGCCGATGCTGAACCCGTCGAAGACGTCGGCGAACTGCTCCGCCAGGATGATGTTCGACGGTATCTCCACCATGACGTAGACCTTGAGGCCGTCCTTGCCCCGGACCAGGCCGGCTTCGGCCATGGTCTTGAGCACCCGCTTCCCCTCTTCCGGCGTGCGGCAGAACGGGATCATGATCAGCACGTTCGTCAGCCCCATCTCCTCGCGTACCTTGCGGAAAGCGCGGCACTCCAGCAGGAACGCTTCCTTATATTTGGGATCGTAGTAGCGCGACGCCCCGCGCCAGCCGATCATCGGGTTGGACTCAGACGGCTCGTAGGCCTTGCCGCCGATGAGCCCGGCATACTCGTTGGTCTTGAAATCCGAGGTGCGGACAATGACGTCGTTCGGATAGAAGGCGGCCGCCAGGCGGCTGATGCCTTCGGCCAGGCGGTCGACGAAGAACTCGGTCTTGTCGGCGTAAGGAAAGGTCACCTCGTCGATCTTGGCCTTGAGATCCTCGTCGGTGATCTGGCCGTAATTGATCAGGGCCAACGGATGAGCCTTGATGAAATTGGTGAAGATGAACTCGGTCCGGGCCAGGCCGATGCCGGCCGACGGCAGGAACGAGTATTCGAAAGCCAGGTCGGGCTCGCCGATGTTCATCATCACCTTGGTCTCGGGCTTCTTGAAGCCGGTCAGCTTCTGTCGCTTGACCTCGAACGGCAGCAGGCCGTCGTAGACGTGCCCTTCCTCGCCGTCGGCGCAGGAAACGGTGACCTCCTGGCCCTCCCGGAGCGTCGAGGTGCCGTTCACCGTGCCGACCACGGCCGGCGTGCCCAGTTCGCGCGAGACGATGGCCGCGTGGCAGGTCCGGCCGCCGCTGTTCGTGACGATGGCCGCGGCCTTCTTCATGATCGGCACCCAGTCCGGGTCGGTCATCTCGGTCACCAGCACCTCCCCTTCCTTGAACTTGGCCATGTCGTGGACGTCCTTGATGATGCGGACCCGGCCCGAACCGATGCGGGATCCGACGGACAGGCCAGTCACCAGGACGCGGCTTTTCTTCGCCAATACGTACTCCTCGATAACGTTGCGGTCCTTCTCGGCCTGGACCGTCTCCGGCCGGGCCTGGACGATGTACAGCTCCCCGGTCCGGCCGTCCTTGGCCCATTCCAGGTCCATCGGCTGGAGGCGCCCGGCGCGGGCCGAATAGTACTCTTCGATCTCCGTCGCCCACCTGGCCAGCTTCAGCGCCTCGTCGTCCGTCAGGCAGAACTTGCGGCGGTCCTCGGCCGCCACGCTCACGGTGCGGATGGTCGCGCCGCCCTCGCGGCTGTAGACGATCTTGGTCTCCTTGCTGCCGACGCGCTTGCCGACGATCGGCCGGAAACCCTTCTTCAACAGCGGCTTGAACACGAAATACTGGTCGGGGTTGACCTTGCCCTGGACGATGCTCTCGCCCAGGCCGTAGGCGGCGTTGATCAGCACCACGTCCTTGAACCCGGACTCGGTGTCGATGGTGAACATGACGCCGGAACAGGCCAGGTCGGAGCGAATCATCTTCTGGACGCCGACCGACAGGGCCACCTTCATGTGGTCGAAGCCCTTCTCCACGCGGTAGACGATGGCCCGGTTGGTGTAAAGCGAGGCGAAACAGCGCTTGACCGCGTCGAGCAGGGCGAATTCGCCGCTGATGTTCAGGAAGGTCTCCTGCTGGCCGGCGAAAGAGGCGCCGGGCAGGTCTTCGGCGGTGGCGGAGGAACGGACGGCGACGTCGGCGTCGCGGCCGCCGCCGTACTTGGCGCAGAGCTTCTTGTAGGCGGCGGAAACGGCCTGCCTCAGGTCTGCCGGCATCTCGGCCGACTGGATCAGCTGGCGGACGCGGCCCCCGCGCTCGGCCAGGTCGTCGACATCCTTGATGTCCAGGCCTCCCAAAATGCCGGCGATCTTGGACCGCAGGCCGCTGGCGTCGAGAAAACGCCAATAGGCGGCGGCCGTGACGGCGAAACCGTCGGGAATGGGTATGCCCCGCTTGACCAGGTTCTGGAACATCTCGCCGAGCGAAGCGTTCTTGCCGCCGACCGAGGCCACGTCGCTCATGTCGATCTCGCTGAATAATTTGACGTAGACGCCGTCCGCGGCCTTCTTTGCCTTGGTTTTGGCCATAGTCGAATGAAGATAAATCAGCCGCTCCGGGGCGGCTGACGTATTTGCCTTATTTTATGGTCTTGATCTCGATGAGGTTGACGATGCCCGAGGCGCCGACCGGCTCGCCGGCCACCACGATTATCTTGTCCTCCTTCTTGATCATCTTCTCCTTCTTGAGATATCCGATGGCCCGCTCCACCAGCTCCTCGACCGTGTGGCAGCGCGGCAGGATGAACGGCCGGACGCCCCAGGACAGGTTCAGCTGATGCCGGACGCGCTCATTGTCGGTGGCCACGTAGATCGGCAGTTCGGGCCGGTAGCGGCTGACCACCCGGCCGGTGTCGCCGGAGAGCGAGGCGACCAGGATGAGTTTGGCCTTGGTGTCATGGGCGAGGATGTTGGCCACGCCGGACAAGGCTTCCTCGGCGCTCCGGCCGGCCATGGCGTTGGCGTCGACCTCGACATTGTCATATTTGGAGGCCTCGGTCTCGCTGACGATGCGGGCCATGGTCTCGACCGTCTCCACCGGGTATTTGCCCGAGGCCGTCTCGCCGGAAAGCATCACCGCGTCGGTATGGTCGATGACGGCGTTGGCCACGTCGGAAACCTCGGCGCGGGTCGGCCTCGGGTTCCTGATCATCGAATCGAGCATCTGGGTGGCGACGATCACCGGTTTGGCCGCGGCCCGGCATTTGTCGACGAGCATCTTCTGGATCAGCGGCACCTCCTCGGCGGGCATCTCGATGCCCAGATCGCCCCGCGCCACCATGATGCCGTCCACGGCCTCGATGATCTCGTCGATATGCTTGACCGCCTCGTGCTTCTCGATCTTGGCGATGATGCGGATCGGGGCGACATAGGCGTAACCGCCGCCCAGCTCCTGTTCGTATTGCTTGATCAGGTAGCGCAGGTCATAAACTTCCTTGGCCGAGCGGACGAAAGACAGGGCGATCCAGTCCACATGCTGGCCGACGCCGAACTTGACGTCTTCCTTGTCCTTGTCGGTGATGGCCGGGATGCTGAGCGTGGCCGTGGGCAGATTGATGCCTTTATGCGAGGTCAGGACGCCGCCGGTCACCACTTCGCATCTGATGTCCCGGCCTTCGACGCCGAGGACGCGCACGTCCATCAGGCCGTCGTCCAAAAGCAGCCGGTCGCCGGCTTTGACGTCCTGATGCAGCAGTTCGTAACCGACGGGTATCTTGGGCGGCTGGGCGCCGCGTTCGGTCGAGAGGATGATGACCTCCTTCGCTTTGAGCTGGACCCCCTCCTTAGGCAGCTCGGCCACGCGGACCTTGGGACCCTGCAGGTCTTGGAGGATGGCTATCGGTTCGCCGGTCTCCAAAGACAGCAACCGCAGCGACCGGATGAGCTTGGCGTGGTCCTCATGGCTGCCGTGGGAAAAATTCAGCCGGGCCACGTTCATGCCGGACCTGACCATGGCCTTCAGCGTCTTCGGATCATGCGAAGCCGGGCCGATGGTGCAGACTATCTTGGTTCGTTTGCTTTGACTCATAAAGGCGCCTGGGGTCATTGTTACCCGTTAATCATATCAAAAAAACGCGGTTTCCGAAACCGCGCCTGATCAGCCTTATTTTCGCGGCCGGGCCGCCGACTCACTTCCTGCCGGCTTTCTTGGCCGACATCTTGTCCAGCTCTTCCCGGAAGTTCTCCAGGTCCTCGAACGACCGGTAGACCGAGGCGAAACGCAGGTAGGCCACGGCGTCGAACCGGCGCAGATGATGCATGACGATCTCGCCGATCTCGGCCGTGGCGGCCAGATCCTTCTTCTTCTGGATGTCGCGCTCGATCGCCCCGACCAGGGACTTGAAATCGTCCGGGGAGCAGGGGCGTTTTTCCAGCGCCTTCTTCAGGCCGGCCTCGAGTTTGGCCCGGGAATACGGCTCGCGCCGGCCGTCGCGTTTCAAGAGCGTCAGGTCCAGGATCTCCATCTCCTCGACGGTCGAAAAACGGTTCTGGCACTGTTCGCATTCGCGCCGCCGGCGGATGCTGAAACCGTCGCCGCCGGCGCGGGAATCCACCACTTTCGTTTCCTCCGAACTGCACACCGGACAACGCATATCTCTTGCCGGCCGCGCGCGCGACCGGACCTGATAAGCTAAGAGCGGGGGCGTCCGGGGCCGGTAAAGGCCGTGACGCTGGACCCGCTCCGTTTCGGACGTCGTTGATCAAAGCATCTTGCGGCGGATGAAGGCCGGGATGTCCAGGTCTTCCTCAGCCGAGGCCGCGCTGGCGGCCTGCGCCTCCAGCTGCGGCTCCTTGATGCCGGCCAGGACGCGTTTGGCGAAGGATTTGGGCGCCGGTTCTTCCGCGGCGGCTTCAGCCGTTTCGATCCTGACCTTGGGCCGCGCCGCGGTGACGGCCGCGCCGGCCGCCGTCTGATTCTCCAGAGCGTCCTTCTTCAGAAAACGGTTGGCGGAATAACCGGCCGGTTCGAACGCCCGTTTCTCCAGCTGTTGCGGCTTCCGCTCGCCGTCGAAACCGGTGGCGATGACGCAGACCTTGACGTCGTCCTTCATCGTCTCGTCGATGACGGCGCCGAAGATGACCTTGGCGTTGTCGGCGGCGTTGGCCGTGATCATCTTGGCCGCCTCGGAAACCTCATGCATGCCCAGTTTGGAGCCGCCGGTGATGGTGAAGAGGATGCCCCGGGCGCCGTCGATGGCCACCTCGAGGAGCGGGCTGGAGATGGCGTTCTTCGCCGCTTCCATCGCCCGGTTCTCGCCCGTGCCGCGGCCGATGCCCATGAGCGCCGTGCCGGTGTTGTCCATGATGGCCCGGACGTCGGCGAAATCGACGTTGATCAGGCCGGGGACGGTGATCAGCTCGGAAATGCCCTGGACGCCCTGCTTGAGCACGTCATCGACGGTCTCGAAAGCGTCCATGAGCGAGGTCTTCTTGTCGACGATCTGGAGGACCCGGTCGTTGGGGATGGTGATGATGGTGTCGACCTGGCCGCCCAGTTCGGCATGGGCCTTGTCGGCGATGTCGCGCCGCTGCGCGCCCTCGAAACCGAACGGCTTGGTGACCACGGCCACGGTCAACGCGCCCAGATCCTTGGCGATCTCGGCCACGAGCGGCGAAGCGCCGCTGCCCGTGCCGCCGCCCAGGCCGCAGGTGACGAAGACCATGTCCGCGCCCTTCAAGGCGTCGCGGATCTCGTTCTGGCTCTCCTCGGCGGCCAGCCGGCCCATTTCCGGATTCATGCCGGCGCCCAGGCCGCGGGTCGTGGTCTTGCCCAGGTGGATCTTCACCGGCGCGTGCGAATAATGCAGCGCCTGCACGTCGGTGTTGGCGGCAATGAACTCCACACCCTTGATCTTGGCCTGGATCATGCGGTTGATCGCGGAATTGCCGCTGCCGCCGATGCCGATGACCTTGATCTTAGCGAACGTTTCGATTGCCGGTTTGACCTCAGCCATATGGAGAAGACGTTATCGATCCTGGTCCGTCGCCGACCGGGACCAGTCGCGCGGAAGCCTTAAAATATGATTAGAAAACACTGGTTGAACTGTACGAGTTTGACCGTGAGCTTGTCAAGCCTAATTGTGCGTAAATTGAACAAAAAATATGTTCATCTAAATTGAAATGAAAAACGGCGTCCGTCCTGCCGCGACCGCCGCTGACCGATGTCGGATGAGACGCCGTCCCGCGCCGCCCCTCAATGCACCAGGGCTCCGAACCACTTCTTGAGTTGTTGCGTCACTTTTTCCACCTGCCGGTTCTTCCCGAGCAGTCCATCCTTGCGTCCCGCGGCGTCGCGCGATTCGTTCATCCCCCACTGCACCAAGCCGATGGCCGTGGTGTAGGACAGGTCATTGACCCGGTCGGTGATGCTGGTGACGCCGATGGGATAACCCAGGGTGACCGGCAGGCGCAATTTGAGCTTGGCCAGGTCGATGATGCCCGGGATCTTGGCGCCGCCGCCGGTGACGACCACGCCCGCCGGCAGCAGGCCGCTGCGATTGATCTTCTTCAGTTCCTTATCGACCCGTTCCAGGATCTCTTCGAGACGCGCCTGCACGATCTGGGCGATGTATTTGAGGGAAACGGACTCATCGCCGTCGGCCCCGAGTTCGCGCAGGTTGATCTCGTCCCGCTTGGCCAGGTCCTTGGGCAGGGCCCGGGCATGGTTCAGCTTAACCTTCTCGGCGATGTCGATGGAGGTCCGCAAGCCGATGGCGATGTCGCTGGTGATATGGTCGGAACCGATGGGCAGCGAGGCCAGATGCAGGATGTCGCCCTGTTCAAAGACGACCAGGTTGGTGGTGGCACCGCCGATATTGACCACGGCCACGCCTAATTCCTTCTGTCGCGGCGTCGTCACTACTTCGGCGTTGGCCAGCACCCCCAGCACCAAATTCTCAATATTGACGCCGGTGCGATGGACGCATTTATGCAGATTCTTGATGTGCGAGGACATCCCCTGGATGATCTGGGCGTCGACCTCGAGGCGGAGGCCGGTCATGCCCACCGGATCCTTGATGCCCGGCTGGCCGTCGACGGTGAAGGTCTTGGGAATGACGTGCAGGATCTCGAAATTGACCGGCATGGCCACGGTCTGGGCCGCGTCCACCGCCCGTTCGACATCGTCCTCGCGCACGTCGCCATCAGGCCGGGAAACGGCCACGACGCCCTTGCTCTCGATGGAGACGACGTTGGCGCCGGAGATGGCCACCCAGGCCGAACCGACCTGCGCCCCGGTCATCTTTTCGACCTTCTCGATGCAGGAGGCGACCGAAGACACGGCGTCATCGATGGAATTGATAAGGCCGCGGTTGATGCCTTCGGCGGCCACTTCGGCCGCGCCGATGATATGCACGGATTCCTTGTCGCCGACCGGCAATCTCTGCCCGACCGCCACGCGAACGGCGGATGAACCGATATCTATCCCGGCGAATATCTCGTCTCGAACCATACGAGGACCAATGTGACCAGACTATTTAAAAAATTTAGCCAGATACGGCCAAAAAAGCAGGAAGCCGATGAGCGCCGATCCGACCGAGGCCACCAGTACCGTGCCGGCCATGATGTCCTTGATATCCTCGACGTAATGATGGATGCGCGGCTTCAGCAGGTCGACCATCCGTTCAAAAATACTGTTCATCAATTCTAGCACCAGCACCAAAATAATGGCAAGCGTGAGCAGGCCGCGTTCCGCCGCCCGCATGTCCAAAATGAACATCAGGGCGATGACCGCGGCGGCCAGGGCGAGTTCGATGCGGAAGTTCTGCTCTTCCCGGGCGACGCGGACCAGCCCTTTGGCCGCATAGCTGAAGCTTTTCGCCAGTTTATCCAGTTGGACCATAGTTTCTTCGGCTCTTAGAGGACGCCGGACCGCATCAATACCTCCTGCTGCAGGCCGAACATGCCTTCCTCCTCGCGGCGGGTCGCGTGGTCGCAGCCCAGGAGATGCAGCAGTCCATGGACGATCATCAGCGCCAGCTCCTGGCTTGCCGGCCGGCCGATGGCCTTGGCCTGGCGGCGCACCTGCGGCAGGGAAATAACGATGTCGCCCAGCTGACCGGGCCGTCCGGCGGCAGCCGCCGCGAAACCCGACTCGTCACGATAGTTGAAAGACAAGACGTCCGTGACCCGGTCAATGCCGCGCCAGCGCTTGTTCAAACGCCGGATCTCGGCGTCGCCCACGAGCGAGATCGACACGCCGGACTTTCGGCGGAACTTCGTCAATTTTACGCTGAAATAGGCCAATTTATTGACTAACCCCTCCGTTATTCCCGAGGGCAATTTGCCGGAAATCTCAACGGTCACCATATACGGCAATGATACCCCACATCCGGCAAATTGAAAACCGGCCTTGTTGACAAGGCCGGTTCACTCAAATCATGGGGCTGGCGGCGGAGGGGTATTCGTGTCCGCCGGCGGTACTTCGACGGGAGGGACCTCGACCGGCGGTACTTCGACGGGAGGGACCTCGACCGGCGGTACTTCGACGGGAGGCACCAGGGTGTCATCCGCCGGCGGCGGCTCGACCGGCGGAAGGGCCGGAGGCGCGGCGGGAACCTTTTCCGGGACGGGAGGATCGCCGGTGATCTTCAGACTGCTGATCATCATCGAGAAGGTGGCCTTGAACTGGATATCGAGAACCGAGCCGAGATTGTAGCTGATCACGAACACGCGATGTCCCGAAGCCACGAAAGCGGTCAGCCGGTCCGGGCTGAGGATCTCGTCATAGCCGCCGCTAGTTTTGAACATCTGGACCTCCGAACTCCTGACGCCGGGCGCCTGCTGCAGATACCAATCCATCAGGCTCTGACCGGCGGTATTGGCCTCGATCAAGATCTGGATGAACTCGCCGGACGGGGCGGTGAAGACCGTTCCCTCGTCGGCATTATCCTTCTTGGTCCAGCGGTCGGGATAGAAGATCTCGAAAGCCCGGTCGGCGCTTCTATAGAGGGCGATGCCGGGATTGTCCTTGAGCATGGACGGCCGCGGCTTGGCCGGGTTGAACAGGTTGAGGATCTCGTTCAGGTCCACGAAACTGTCGTGGTCGGAATCGGGATCGTAAGGGTTGGTGCCGAAGATCGTCTGCTCTTCCAGGTCGGTGACGCCGTCGCTGTCCGAATCCAGGCCGGGCACGGGTTCCGGCGGCTGGCAATCGGCGGGGCAGTTCTTGAAATCCTCGGGCGTCTCGCATTTATTGTCGCCGCAGACCGGCGGCGGCGGACCGCAGTCGCTGGAGCAGTTCTGAGGGGTTTCCGAAGGCGTGTCGCATTTCCTGTCGCCGCAGACCGGCTTGGGCGCTCCGCAGTCGGCGGGGCAGGTCAGGGACGATTCCGCCGTCGGGTCGCAGGTATTGTCGCCGCAGACCGGCTTGGGCGCGGTGTTGGTATTCTGATTGGTGACGACCGGCGGCGCCGGCTTCTTGGCGAACACGAAGAAATAGGCGGCCGCTCCCCCGCCCCCCAGCAGCAGGACCGCTCCGGCGATGATCAGGATGAGCGGCAGTTTATTCTTGGGTTTGGGCGGCACGGCGCCGGGCAAACCAGGGGGCACCGGCGGTTTGGGCGGCGGCGCGACCGGCTTGGGCGCCTCCTTCTTCGGCGTGACGACCTTCTTTTTCAGGGCCGCGCCGTAGAAATTATCAGGTATGACGTGGATCACCGGTTCGGACGGCGAAGCTCCGGTCGGGGCTCCAGCCGGCCTGTCCAGTCCGCCTGTCGGATTTTGCGGGTTAAGATCGGTCATGGTCGTGAAGATCCTTATTTCGGCGGCTGAGGCGGCGGCAGTATCAACAGCTTGCCCGGACCGTTGGGATTATAACCGCCCTTAACCTCCTGGCCGTCGAGGAAGCCGTCGCCGTCGGTATCAGGTTTAAGAGGATCGGTCTTGTAGATCTTGGCCTCTTCGCGATCGGTCAGGCCGTCATTGTCCGTATCGGCTGATTGCGGATCGGTGCCGAGCGTCTGTTCCTCGGCGTCGGTCAGGCCATCACCGTCGGAATCGAGCGGCTGGGTGGCCGGTTCCGGCGGCACGACCGGGGTTTCGGGCTGCGGCGCCGCGGGAGACGGGACCGCTGGCGGTTTTTCCACGGGCGCGGGCGACGGAGCGGGGGCCGGCTGTTCGACCGGCGGCGCCGGCGTCGGGGCCGGCTGTTCGGCCGGAGCGGCGTTATCCGCCGGTGGCGTGACGACCGCCTGCTGACCGGCCGGAGCCTTGCCTTTCATCAGGAAGTAAGCGCCGGCGCCTCCGGCACCGAGCAGGACGACCAGGCCGACGATGCCCAAAAGCAGCTTTGACGGCCCGCGGGCCGCCGTGGCGTAGTGCGGCGCGGTCGTGGACACCGTCGAAGCGCCGGGCGCGAGCGGCGTCCGGGTCGACGGCTTATCGGTGCCCGCGAAGATGTCTACTGGTTCCTTGGCGTCATCGAACATAACTGATTTTGACCTTATCTGACCTCACTCGTCTTCCAATACTTGAATTATACCATTATTAAGCCTCGAAATGAAGCGGCCGGCGGCACTAAACAAGCCTGCCGCTATTCCGCACGGCCCGCCGCCCGATTTCGGGACAGCGGTCGTGAAACTGGCCGGGCCAACGACGGATCAAGGGAAGGACGGTTCCGTCGTTCCGACCGTGTCGACCCCCGAGAATCCGTTCGGTACGGCGTTGCCGAAGTCGCCTATCCACCAATAATCGGAACCGATATTCCTGGCCCAGGACCCGGCGCAGCTGCCAGCCGTCATCATCAGGACCCGGTCGAGGCCGCCGCCCTGGACGTAGTAGCGGTACCGGGGGTCAGAGACCGTGCTGCCGTCCTTCCGTACCCAGACGCCTTCCGTGGTCCGATCGTCAATGCCGATCCAGCAGTAATTTGAACCGGCATTGACGCAGGCATTCGCGACAGCCGTGTTCTTGGCCGCGTCCTTGATGACCGCCAGTCTGCTCCCATGCCTCAAGCAGTAGCCCTGGGCCTGATCATAATTCAGGGAGCCGGCCGCCACGTCATCGGTCCAGATATAGATGCGTTCGGCGGTGCTGGCGGAACCTCGGTATTTATCGGCCAGGCCGATCCAGACCGGATCGTTCTCGCCTTTGTCATGTCCTAATTTCCATCTAACGTAATGATTTGCATCGGCGTCCGTGAGCGCCCACAGTCCCTGGCCATAGTCGTGGCCATAGGCGAAGCACCAGTCCTGCGCGCCCTGCCAGCTGGTTTTCGGCGTAAAGGTCCCGTCGGCGCAGAAGCCCCTGAAATTGTCGCAGCCGCTGCTCTCGCCGTTGCAGCACAGGTCATTCCAGCTCTCGTCGGAGTATTGTTCCACGCAACCCTCCCCGCCTCCGGCGTTGTTCGGCTCGCCGGAGCGCCAATTGGAATAGGTCCGATATGTCGCTACTTGCAGATTATCGCAGACCCCGAAAGCGTCCCAGCCGCACCAGCCGTCATCCCAGGTGCCGTTGCCGTAGATGGCGCCGCAATTCTGGGTCTCGCCATTGACCACGGCATTATTCGGTTCACCGGTATTCCAGTTGGAATAGCCGTTCCCCGTCGCTCCCTTGGCCGCGCTGGTTTGGGTTATCATCTTGTGGGTGCCGACGGCGGCCGCCGCCGTCGTTGTCACGCCGGCGGCGCTCTTGACGTAAGCGTTGCCGTTCGTCGTGACGAACCGCCACTGGTTGGCGGCCGGCTGGGGCCAGATGGCCACGATACCGGCGTCCGGCGCATCATGACACTCGCGATCAGACACGACGGCCAATTCCACGCCCAACGGGCAGTAATTGGCGGTGGCAGCGGGAGTCACGACCATGTTACCGGTGCATTGGCCGGACCTTATCAGCCAGGACGCGAAGAAGGTGCCGTCGGACTTGGAAACGCCGGAGAACACGGTCGTCCCGCTGCACGTCACGGTGTAGGGGTAGTTGGGGAGCCCGGCCCCGGTAGCGCCGTTGGCGATGGTGCCCTTCACCGTAAGCACGTTGTCCGTCAGGCCGTTGCAGTCGTTATCCTTATAGTCGCAGACCTCGGGAACGGCCTGAACGACGCAGGACGCGCCGGAGCAGTTCAAAGGCCAGGACGGATGCATGCCCGGATCTTCCGGACCGCAGTCGAAGCTGTTCGGCACGCGGTCGTTATCGATATCCGGGTCGCAATTGTTGGCCAGGATGGTCGGCTTGCCGCTGGTGGCCGCCGCGATGGCGCAGGTGGAGCCGGCAGGGCAATCGGCGGTGACACGGCACGGCGTCATATCCGGATCATTGCAGTAACCCTCGCTCCAGTCGACGACCGGTGCCTGGGTCGTGTAGCTGCTCGCGGTCTGAACCGCCATCGAGTCGATGACCGGCAGGGAATCGCCGGTGACGCCCGGCGAAGTCCGGTTGCGGTCGAAGTTCATGTCGCCGCTTGAGCCGGAATTGTTGCAGAGCGTCGAACGACTGTCGAGACAGTACCGCTTGCAGGTCTTGGGGGAACAGTGAGCCAAGCCCGTCTGACGGCCCAAGCTCTGATCAGCCGTGGCGATGCTCTTGCAGACCCAGTTGTCCAGGCCCAGGGTGCCGTCGCATTCCTCAGGGCCGGGCGGCGTTGTAGTAGAGTCCTGAAGCTTGCCGTCGCCGCAGAAAGCGCCGGAGATGGTCCCCAGCTTGCAGCTCGAAGTGCAATAGTTGCAGGTGATGCCGTAGCTGGGCACGCAGGCCTTGCCGTTATTCGCGCCTTCGTCGCACTGCTCGTGTTCGCTCCAGACCAGACCGTCGCCGCAGACAGCGTTCTTGCACATGGTCGTGCAGTCGCCGGTGTCGCTGTTGCCCTTCGGTCCGGCGTCGCAGTCCTCGCCCGCGCTCTTCTGCACGGTGCCGTCGCCGCAAGTTCCCGGCGCGGTACAGGTCCAGGTCCCCCAATTACAGGCGGCGGTCGAAGGACGGGCCGGATCATTGGACACGCAGTAGCGCCGGAAGCGCCGTTCGGGCTGGAGACAGGAGGCGGAAACGCCGACCTGAGTAGCGCAGGTGTAAACGGGGCAGCTGCCGCCGGGACAAACGGCGTTCGAGGTGCAGGACTTGCCGGCGTTGGTTCCGCCGCTGCAAACAGAGAGGCAATCCTTGTTCTCGACGCATGGCGACTGATCCGGATCATTGCAGTAGCCCTTGGATTCCTGCATGCCGCCGTCGCATTTCTCCGCACCGTTGACCAGACTGTCGCCGCAGCGCGGGCCGGCGTCGCGGCAATCCCAGGAACAGGAGGGCACGCTCGCCGTGGCATCGGTCCCGGAGCAGTTCGGCTGCGCGGCCGCGGCCAGGACGCCGTTCTTGAAGTAGGCACCGTTCTTGGCGCCGCAGTCGCAGGCCTCGTTGCCCTGCTTGACGCCGTCGCCGCAGCTGTTGCCGGTGCCGCTGCAGCTGATGTTGCAAAAGCCGTAATCGCCGTTGTGGCCGCCGTTGGCCTTGGAGCCGTCGTCGCAGGCCTCGCCGGCCTGCTTGACGCCGTCGCCGCAGAAGCCGACCTGGCAGCGGTCGAAAGCGGCCCAAACGCAATCGCTCCTGCAGATGCGCTGCTTGCTGCCGCTGCGCGTACTGCCGATATTGGTACAGACCCCTTCGGTGACGGGGTCGCAGGATTCAGTGGACGAACAGGAACGCGACGGCTTCTTGCTGCAGTACTGGGACGCGGAACAGGACTGGACGTCAGGACGGGATACCGGCTCGCACTGCTCGCCGGCCCGGCATTGGAGGAACACCTTGTCCCAGTAACAGCCGGCCTTATTTTCGCAGTCGGGCGGATTGCTGCCGTTGTAGGCGGCGCAGAGCGACGTGCCCTGCTGGACCAGGCCGTCGCCGCAGACGCCTGCGCCGCCGATCACGACGTTGTCCTTGCAGTTATTGTCGGTCTGATTGATGCCGGCGATCTTGATGATGCCGCCATTGGCGTACTGGCAGCCGTCGCTGTCCGCCCAGCGGCAATCGGTCCGGTCAGCGCAGGCCGGCCTCAGGACCACGCCGGCCGCATCTTTTATGGCCTGCTGTCCCAGCTCGATGCAGGTCTGGCCGCCGGCCCAATTCAGCGCGTTATTGACCTGACACGAGCCGCAGACGTCGCCGGATTCCGGCGTATTGCATTGCTTGGTGGTCCAGGTACCGTCGGCTTTTTGGCAATAATTGCCTCCTGATGTCGTGCCGCCGGCGCCTGTGCAGGGATTGCTTACGGAGTAAGGATAATAACTGAAAGGCCAATTATAGGAGATGGTGGCTCCGGACCAGAACGGGTCCGTGCACAGTCGATAAGGATAATTGGGATAGACGCTGCCGCCGGGATAGGGATTGTCAGGCAAAACACAATAATACTGATAACTCGGGTTGCTCTTGATCATCCAATTCCAGCCTGAACCATACAAAGAACGCCAGTAATTATAACTAGAGCAAGTGCCGGATGTCGCGGGCTTGGTCCGGCAATAATCGCCGACCCAGGCACATGAACCGGCAGGCACACTATTGTTGCAGGTCGTGATGCTGTTGATGCTTTGGCAGGCGCTGTTGTTCTTGACCTCGAAATCGGCCAGGATCCGGAACTCGGTGCCGCCGGCGCTCTGGTATTCGTAGACGTGGGAGCCGCTGGGGCAGTAGTAGGACTTGTTGGCCGCGTCCCAGCAGGTGGCCTGATCATAACTGCCCTTGTCGTAACAGTATCCGGGCGTGGACCCCTGCGCCGGCTTCCAGGCGCACAATGTGGCCCGCGGCAGGCAGCTGGTCTGGCCGGAACCGCAGGTGCAGTCGTACTGGCTGCTGAAGCCCGTACACCGGTCGGCACATTGCATGTAGGCATTGATCGGATCGACCGGGAGCTGGCCGCCGAGGCTTCCGCCGAGCACGGTATTCCAGGACGGCCAGGCGGTGTTGGTGCGGGCGCGCAGGAACGTGCCGGCCTCGAGGCGCGGCCAGCCGTCGGGCTTTTTGGCGGCGGCGACGGCTTGGCGCATGACCAGGACGTCGTTCCAGCGCTTCATGTCGCGGATGATCCGGCCCTTCTCGTTCCGGCAGGTCCAATTGGTGCGCTCGCGGACGAACTTACCCAGGTCGGGATTGGCGATGTCGCCGCCGCCGGCCGGGCAGCCCGCGCCGCTGCTGCAATGGACGGTCTGACGGTCGTCGAGGCGGCAGTCGCGGTCGCTTTCGCAGACGACCGCTTGGCCATCAACCAGGGACTGCTGATTGTTCTGGTCCACGCAATAACCCTCCCTGGTCATGTTCCGGTTCATGTTGATGTTGGACCGGATCTGTTCGTAGATGGCCGCCGTTTCCGCTGCCGCGCCGTCGGTCTGGGTGAGGGTGTAGATGTTCGTGTAGATGGCCAAACCGGACTTGGCCGCCGCCAGGATGTAAATGGTGCGCCCATCCTGCAAAGCGTCGTAGCCGTCGACCTGGATGGCCGCCGGCGATCCGGTGAAGCCCTTCCGCTTGTACCAGTTCTTGACGTCCAGGCGCAGCGGATTCTTGAGGATGCGCAAGCCGAGCGCGTCGTTGTACCAAGGCTTCTTGGGACTGACGCCGGCTTTGGCGTAAGTGAACAGGTACTCCTTGATGATGTCCTGACCGGGCAAGTTCGGGTAGTTGAGCTTGATGACGCTGGACTCGTTGATCTGCGGCAGCTGTTCGCCCTCGGCGCCGGCCTTCTTGCTGTCGCGGCAATAATAGAAGGAGAGGTTGGTTTCCGGATCGTAAAAGGGATACCAGACCCAGTCGTTGGCCGCGCAGGAATCAAGCGCCGGACTGAAGTGGCTGGGGGTCGGATCCCAGGGCAGGCCGCTGCTCCTGATGGTGCCGCAAAGGCGCCGGCTCGGCCAGGGCGTATTGCAAAGCATCACGGTCACGTCCGAGGTCGCGGTCATCTGGCTGAAGCCGGCCTGGGCGTCATGGATGTCGGCGGCCACCGTGACCGTCCGCATGCCGTTGCGCGGGAAATCGGGCGCGGGCGCCGTGCGCACCTTGACCGTGGCCGTTGGCTCTTGCCCGGCGCTGACGGCGCAGTCATCGGGGCAGTTATCGGGAGTCTCGGGGTTCTTACCGTCGTCTTCGCAGTACTTATTGCCGCAGAAAGGCTGCTGACCGTCGGCCACCGCGATATGGCAGTCCGGAGCTTCGGGATCATCATCGAACTCAAGCGACCCGTCCAAGGACTCCTCGCAGAAGCCGTTCTGGCTGAATAGCTGATCCTCGTTGTTGGTCTGGTCGACCTCGATCTCCGACGTCAGGGACTGGTCGACGACGGAATAAGGCTGTTCGAACCAGTTCCACTTGAAGCTGTAATTCGGGGTCGAACCGATCTCCGCCGGATCGCCGTGATTGGAGGCGAAAGCCTGGACGGTATAGATCTTGTCGCCGTCCAGCTTGTCGTCGCTGCTGCCCGCCGTGACCTCGGACGAGGAGAAAAGATATGACGGCGGCGTGATGGACACCGAATCGATCTTGCAGATGTCGAATCCGGTCTGGAAATAGGAATTCACGGACTCCTTGAGCGGCACGCCATTCTGGGAAAAGACGGCCTCACCGGTCTCGGCGCCCTTGTTCCAGATGCGATGCCAAGTGCTGAAATTAAGGGCGTAAGTCGGGTAGAAAGTGGCGACCTTGCCGGCCAAGGAAACGGTGCCGGGAACATGGCAATAAGTCAGGTACGCGGGATCGGTCGTGCCGGAACCGTTGCCGAGGCCCTGGCTCTCCTCGCCGTCGCATTCTTCACTGCTATTGCACTGAGCGGAAACCGACCGGATCCCGAACAGTTCCCGGAAGAACTGCACGATACCCTGCCAGAAAGAGGGCCGTGGCGGCGGGGCGTACGCGTTCTGATAGGTCGGGACGCCGTAGAAATCGACCGGGACCCGTTCCATGCAATCGCCCGCGGCGGCGCCGCAATCGGCATCGGCCTCGCAGGTCTTGTTGGGGCTGTTCTTGCAGAACTTGATCATGTCGCAGGTCGCGCCTTCCGTCTCGCAATCACCGCTGCCATAGCAGACGCGCGTAACGTCGTCGCTGCAGACTCCGGAGCAGGAGCTGCCATTGATGACCTCGTAGACCTGCAGATTATTCTGCACCGTCTTCTTTTGCATGGCCTGGTCGTAGGTGACGCGGACCACGGTGTTGCGACAAACGTTGGTCTCGTAGCCGGCCGGGTAAGTATCCGTTACCTGCGGTGCCGGAGCACAGCAGCCGTTATTGTCGCAACCCAGGTCGAGACCGGTATTCTGGCCGATATCGAAGCAGTACTGCTGTTGTTCGTCGTCGGTCGCGCCCTGGTCCTTGCAGGTGCAGGACAACTTGATATCGGCCTTGCCGATCTTGTCGGCGTTCATCTCCGCCACGCTGGCGCTGACCGTGTCGAAAGCCACACCGTCCTTGACGGCATCGGTGTCCGGCTGTCCGGCCTGGATGAATTGGAAGGGGTCGATCATCGCCGGATCCTCGACAACGGCGGTGTCTTCGCATTCAGCGACCTCGCCCAGCGAACTGGCCGGCGACTGGTTGTCGTCGCGGCAAAAGGACGGCATGATCGGCGACGGCCCGTACAGATAGGAAGAGCCGGACAACAGACAGCGGCTGCTGCACCACGCCGGCCTCTGGCCGTCTTCGCCGAACTCGTCGCATTGTTCGCCGGGATCGACCGATCCATTGCCGCAGCAATTCTCGTCATCGGGCGTCAGGCACTTGGCCGTGCCTTTCAGGAGACAGGTGTTCGGATCGCAGCCGAGGCCGATGATCTTGTCGATGGAATTCGGGCCGGGAGCCGGATCGCATTCCGCGTCCTCGCCGGATTCAGCGATGCCGTTGCCGCAGAAATTCAGGCAGCTCTCGCCGGGATCGACATCGGCGCAGGACGGTTGGGTCCCCTCGCGCAGGCAGGTCGGCCCGCAACCGTCGCCGGCTAAAATATTGCCGTCATCGCAGGCTTCGCCGTCGCCGACCAAGCCGTCGCCGCAGGTTGACATGCCGGCCACCGAACCGAGCATGAGGCAGCCGACGTTATTGGCCGTTTTGTCGGCGCAGCCCGGCGGCCAGACATCCTTGGCGGCGGCCTCATCGTAGACCTTCTCGCAGGCTTCTCCGAGATCCAGCTTTTTGTCGCCGCAGGTGGCCGACAGGCCGTTGAACAGACAGGTCGTCGGATCGCACCACGACGGGAATGCGCCGTCGACCTTGTCGCATTCTTCCCAAGGATCGTCGACGACGCCGTTGCCGCACTGCGGTTGGACGCGCTGTGAACCGGCGTGGAGACAGGAAGCGGAACAGCCGGGGACCGACTCGGTCTTGGTATTCAATTCGCCGTGTTCCGGCGTCTCACCGGGATCGGGCAGGAAGCCCCCGACCACGTTGGTCTTGGGTGACGCGACTTTCCAATCCCAGTCGTGACTCCAGGGATTGAGCTGCTGGCCGGCCGGATCGCATTCATCCGGGGCCCCGAAGGCCTGGACGCCCATACCCAGGCGCTCGCCGACATACTGGAAAGTCGCCCGGGACGGCCTGACCACCGAACGGTTGACGGTGCAGGGCGTGGCCGAATTCTTGGTGCGGAAGGTCCAGACGAACATCTTTCCTTCGTTGAGGCCGGTGAGCGACACGCCGCTCACGCTCTTGACGCCGTTGACCGGGTCGCCGTTGATCTCGACGCGATAGGACGTGTCCGGTTCAAGCTTGTCCTTGCCGCCGTTGATCTGGAGGGTGAATTTCCGGTAGCCCATCTCCTTGTCGACGGCGACATCGACGCTGGCCGACACGTTGAGCGTCTTGGCATAAGGCTGGTTGCAGCTGTCGTTGCGGCACTTCCGGATCCTGACGCTAGGCGATCCTTTCAGGTCGCCCGGAATGACCTTGAGGGGCGTCGGAGCGGGCGGGGCGGAGCTCATCGGCACATTGAAGACGACGTAGATCATGGCGTCGATGCAGGCGCTCTTGCACTTCGGCGCCCAGTCGACCACCTTGGGGTCGACGAACTTGGCCGAGACGTCGGAAGTGCCGGTCTTCGGCGCGACCGTCCCGGTCTTGGGAGTGAAGGTGGCCGCCAGCTCGACGGACGCCGGCGGGATGACCTCGCGATTGGCCGAAACCTGGTCCCAGCAGATGTCCGGGGCATTAAGGAAGTTATTCAAGAAGGGGTCGCCGGACGCGCCATTGTTGTTCAATTTCCAACCGACGGCATAGGAGCCGGACGCGCAGGTGAGGATATTGCAGTTGGCGGCGATGGGCGAGGCCTTGAAACCGGAGGGGTTTTGCACCGGCTGGCCTTCGGGCGGGGTCGGCGGCGGCACCGACCTGGGATCATACTGGTGATCGACGTTGTACTTGCCCGGGGAGACGCCCACCGACGATATCTCGCAATCCGCGTCGCCCTCGCGGACCTTGAAAGTAAAGACGAAATTGCCGCCGGCCTTGCGGTCATAGTTGCCGTCGAGGTGGCGTCCGGCCGGAGGCACCGTGTCCTTGATGCCGCTCTGGTCGGTGGCCTTGAAGGTCACCCGGTAATAAGCGCCGACCTTCAGGCGTCCGACGCCGCCCACGGGATTATATGTGCTGAGCGGCTCGTAATAGACCTGCCGGCCGTCGGTGAATTTCGGGGCGCCGAACTGGTCGTTGACCCGCTTGCAGTTGGTGAACTCGGCGGTGGTGCATTCCTCGATATCGACGTTACCGGCAAAACTGCCGGCGTCCATCACTTGGTTGAATGAAGCGGCGATCACGGCATTGCGGCAGCCGTCCGACCCCTGAGGCGTAGGGCTCTGGAAGCCGTCGGTGACGCCGCCGCAGGCGCCCTTGCCGCACTGGGAGCATTTCACGACGATCGGCAACTCCAGCATCTTCTCGGTGCTGAATTCCCAGCCATAGGCGCTGGTGCGGGCGGCCGGCAGGCAGGCGGTGGAATTTTCCTTGCAGGAACCGTTGGCGCAGCAAACCTTGCCCAGGTCGCAGGCCTTGGTCTTGTCGGCGGCTTCGTTGCAGTCCTGGACCTTGAAAGGAATGGCGTTGGAGCTCCAGGAGTTGGCCGCTTCGACGTAGACCGGACCGCTCTGCGGCCAAGTGGTCTTGTCCGGGCGGTCGCCCGGGACGAAGGTCATGATGGTGTCGTCGCTCCAGCTGGTGTAACCGACCGGCCGATAGGCTTTTTCGCAGGTGTCATGAGGGCCAACGCAAGAGGCGGCCGGAGGAGCATTCTTATAGAAATTGACCGTGTTGTGCGGCGTCGCCCAGAAATAATCCCCGGTCGGAGGCGAGGAGCGCGGCACGCCCGGACCGCCGCCGAAACCGCCTCCGGAAACGGTCACCGGGATGCCCGGCGGCGCTGAGGCGGGGTTGATGGCGCAGAGGCCGGGCAGCAGCGGTTTGTCGTTGATCGTGAAATCGGCCGGCGGGCTCTGCTTGCCGGACTGGGTCTGGACGGTGACATCGTAGATCTCGCGCCTGACATCCGTCTTATTGTCGTCGTATTTCTCCGGCACCCTGATGATGATGTAGGTCTTGTGCCAAAAATCGTTGCAGGCCGGATTTTCCGGAGGCACGCCGAACGCCAGGTCCTTGGTGAGGCCGGTCCTGGTCCGGAACTGGACCTGACCCTTGGCGTCGCCGAAACCGGAGCCGACGATGGTTATGAAAGATTTGACCGGCCCACTGGACGGGATGATCTCGCTGATCTTGGGCGTCTCCTCTTCGGCGCTGGTCACCGTGAATTTGACGTCGTTCTCCGTCGGCACGCCGCCGACCTTGACCGCCAGCTGGTACCGGCCTTCCTTGATCGGCGGCACGACGCTGGCGATGCTCTTCTCCGTCCAGCCGTTAGGGGTCTGGACAATGACGTTGTTGCTGCCCATGTTCACGAGCCCGAGGTCCTTGCCGAAGCCGACGCCGATGATGTCGAAGGCCTGTTCCTTCGGGCCGCTGTTAGGCGAGGCGAAGCAGATGCCGGGCTTGAAGGCCGCGCCTTCCGCCGTGAACGACATG